>Ga0208821_1000156_pt1 | contig 57619 bp, 46 predicted proteins | sample June2015DPH_20_5_FD_184720 | JGI IMG/M metagenome (GOLD analysis project Ga0208821, IMG submission 184720) | Peatland microbial communities from SPRUCE experiment site at the Marcell Experimental Forest, Minnesota, USA - June2015DPH_20_40... | ecosystem: Environmental > Terrestrial > Soil >...
CAGCAGGCGGTGGACCATATCGTCGAGACGCGACATGGGCACCTCTCCACTCTTCACCGCTTTCTCGAGCGCATCGGCGAAGTAAGTATCGCCGGGCATCTCCATGTCCAGTCCCGCCAAGGCGGCCTTGGTCGTGCTATGAGTGCCCCCCCAATCCGACAGGACGAAGCCCTGGAAACCGAAATCCTTTTTCAGCGCGTCATTCAGAAGGTAACTGTTCTCGCAGGCATAGTCACCGTTGACGAGATTGTAAGAGCACATCACCGCTCCCGCGCCCGAGTCCTTGACGGCGATTTCGAAGGCCAGCAGATCGCTTTCGCGCATGGCTCGCTTGGCGATCTTGACGTTCACGAAATTACGGCCACTCTCCTGGTCGTTCATGGCGTAGTGTTTGATATCGCCAATGACGCCCTGTTCCTGGAGGGCCTTCATCTCCTGGCCGACAAGCTTCCCAGCCAGGATCGGGTCTTCACCTTTGTACTCGAAGAGGCGGCCGTTGCGCGGCTCCCGCGCCAGGTTGATGCCGCCGCCCAGTGACATGGTGAAACCCTGGTCGCGGAGCTCCCTGCCAATCAACGCTCCGTAATCATGCGCCAGCTTGAGGTCCCAGCTCGACGCCTCGGATGTGCCGGACGGCAAGGCGGTCGAATACCGGCCGAATCGGGCGCCGCGGGTGACGCCGACGGCGGCATCCGCCATCTGGAGGTCAGGGATGCCCAGACGCGGAATGCCGGGAATGAAGCCGGCCCCGCCCAGCGATCTCGTCGGCGGTTGTGAGCCGGGAGGTCCGATCAACCCCCTCCAGCCGCCTCCATGTAGGAGTGAAATCTTCTCCTCGAGCGTCATCTGCCCGACAAGCAATTCGGCTCGCCGGTCGGGTGACAGACTCTTGTCCATCCACGGAGCCTGGACCGCAGGCGACTGATTCCCTGGCCCGCCTTGCCCTTGCGCCAGGACCGCTAGAAGGGCGAGTGTGAGAATCCAAGCCATTAGCGAGCAGATCGTTAGCCGTTTTAGATGCATGTTAGTCTCTCCATGACAGTTAATTGCCGATTGCTGATTGACGATTGTGGGGGCAGAAAATCGAAACTCGAAAATCGGCTCCGCTGTGTTGCAGCAGCATCTTTTGCGAGTTTCGAATTTCTAGTTTCGGGTTTCGATAATCGACAATCGAAAATCGTCAATCTCTTGGATCATCAACAGACGAGCACAGGATAGGCCGAAAGCCAAGAAGGGAGCAAGGGGAAAACTGGGGAGGAAGATGAAGGATGTAATCGCGGGGCTGCCGCCTTGGAACTTGTTGTTGTAGAAGGAAGGAGGAAGCAGGTAACCTAAGTCTCCTCAAGCTACCTGCTTCCCCAGGTAGTCATTAGAGTTGAGTTACTCTTATAGACGTAGGATTCGCCTGAAAAGTTGCATGCGTGAAACAATTTGTGCTGCAAATGGAGCTGGGGGAATCAGTACAGAGACACGTTAATGTGTGCTTCGCGGTGTCATCACCTGAGAACAAGGATTTTGCCGACCATTTGGAACGCGCAATGAAGGCCGCGGGGTGGCAGGCTGTGGGCACTGGTGTAGAAACCGATAGCAGGTATCAGCGCGGGATATGGCTGTTTGGGAAAGGCCCCGGAGACCCTCTACCCCCTAGCGCGAAGGTACTCCAGGAGGCTTTAGAGAAAGCTGGCATCATCGTCCAGTCCAGATTTGGGCTTTCTCCGAGTCTGCCACCTGCACCTAACCCTAATGGGTTTCATGGTGGGTAGAGTGGATCCCAACTCGGCTCTGTGAGAGAAAAAATGAAACAAGCCCACTAGCACGCGACAGAGCCGCTTTGGGATGTTACCTTTCGAGGACTTTGACGCGACCCTGTGACTTTTTGCTGGATTGTGGCATCATATATTTGAAGTTTGCTGGTCTACGAGATCAGCTATTCCCCAACCGAGGGCTAGAATTTCGGTAGAGCGGGCCGCTTCGGCGGCCCCTTCGCTTTTTATGGCCATATTCTGGCCAGCAGTTCTTTAGCCCCGATCCGCTCCCTGGGGAAAATGGTAATGATTTCCCGAAGGGTCCCCACAACTCCTGACTCCTGATTCCTGACTCCTGCTTTTTCTCGGCTCGCTGCTTGATACCCAGCATCATCTTGCGTTCCATGAGGAAGTGGACGGGATCAAATACCAGGCGCCCGAAGAGCATGGCGACGAAGCTCTCGTCCTGGGCGCCACGCGAGCGGAGGATCAGCCGGGTGGCGTGGTTGTTAATGGGTTCGAGGATGAATGTCCAGGTTCCGCTTTCGGCGCGGCCACCCCTGGAGATTCTCTCCGCGTCGCTGGGCGAGACAAGGACCATGGCGCGATGGGGCTCAAGTACCGCGACCACCACGCGTCCTCGTCCGCCGTACCGGTCTTTTCGAGCTAACCAAACCGTGTCGCCGGCCTGGCGCGTCTGCCACTCCGGGTGAATCCGGTCCGCATTGTGCATGTCAGCGAAGAAGAGATTCTCCAGCCACGCGTAGCTGTAACATCCCCCGCGGTCCTGGCCGATCTGCACGATCCACGGCCACACGTCGGTGACCGGCGCATTAATCGTCAAAGCGCGTGTGGCCAGGCTTACGGGCCGGGGTGCGAGTTCATCCCCCGGCCATGTCCGGCTGATCTCGTCGCCCGTCGCCCCCCAAGTGAGATACCATGGCCGGATGAGCCACAGGTGAACCAGACCAGTCACCACCAGCCCTAATGCCAACCACCCTGCGCCCCGCGCCAGCCGGATCGTCCACTTCGCTTTCTTTTCCGTCTCGGGGGTTTCACTAGCCTTGGTCATTGAAGGCACTCCTCTTGTGCGGGAATGACGTGCAGTCGAGTTGCTTCTGTGCCGTGGAGCCGTGTCACCCCCGCGAAAGCGGGGGTCCATTGCCGCCGTGGATTCCCGCTTACGCGGGAATGACGTGCGGTCGAGTTGCCTCTGTGCCGTGCAGCCGTGTCACCCCCGCGAAAGCGGGGGTCCATTGTCACCGCGGTGGATTCTCGCCTACGCGGGAATGACGTGCGGTCGAGTTGCCTCTGTGCCGTGCAGCCGTGTCACCCCCGCGAAAGCGGGGGTCCATTGCCGCCGCGGTGGATTCCCGCCTACGCGGGAATGACGTGCAGTCGAGTTGCCTCTGTGCCGTGCAGCCGTGTCACCCCCGTGAAAGCGGGGGTCCATTGCCGCCGCGGTGGATTCCCGCCTACGCGGGAATGACGTGCAGTCGAGTTGCCTCTGTGCCGTGGAGCCGTGTCACCCCCGCGAAAGCGGGGGTCCATTGCCGCCGCGGTGGATTCCCGCCTACGCGGGAATGACGTGCAGTCGAGTTGCTTCTGTGCCGTGGAGTCGTGTCACCCCCGTGAAAGCGGGGGTCCATTGCCGCCGTGGATTCCCGCTTACGCGGGAATGACGTGCGGTCGAGTTGCCTCTGGTTCAACTCCCCTGAGCGCGGTCCAGTGGCGACGGGCCCATCCAAAATGCCACTATTGCCCCCCAGGCCAATCCCTGCAAGATGATCTCCGGCTGGACCTTCAGGTGTACGACCGGAGTAAAGATAGGTCGCATGTATACCATGCCTTCAATTGTTCCGGGCGCGGCCACCGCTGCCGCCCAGAATCCCAGCACAATGTACAACCCGGAAATGGAAAGGAAGCGCTTCTTGAAAGACCAGTTCATCAGCGTGTCGAAGAAAGGATAAAGCGCCGCGGCCATCAGCAAACCCCGCAGAAACTGGGCAGGGAGAAACCAAGTCACTACATGTCCCCACAGCTCCGGCTCCGCCTCCGTACGCATGAAGACCTTGAAGATGGGGTTGGGACCAACGTAGAACCCCTTGGTGAGGAGCGGGTAGGCGATTGCCCCCGCGATGAAATAGGTGATGATATGCGCTGCCGTAACCTTGCTGGCAAAGCTGAGGAAATGGCGAGTCCTCATGACATTCCTCCGGGCGCGAGTCCATGACGCCTTTGCCGCCCCGCTGCTCCCTCCGCTCGCACCTTGATACCCAGCGGCTGCGAGTATACACCCCACAGCCTCGCCTTGGAACGTTCCAGCCTGGTTCTTCCGTGTAAGACCTGTTCTTTGGGTCGGCGGCTCCTGTTGGGCATTCTTCAACAAATCTGCTCCCACGCAGGGTCAACGCCCAACACCCCCTCGAGGCGGACTCCAGGGTTCCATCAAAGTCTCCGATCAGCACGAAATGACGGGGCGGGAATTGCCCCAAAGGGGCAAACCGTGAGTAGCCGTGGGTGGAACCCACGGAAACGTGGCAAAAAAACCGAATCGGCCCTGGAGGGGTCCCGCGCCTGCGGGATCAACCCCTTTGGGGTTGGCGTGATTCGCATCGCAATGTTATCCGCAGGTTGAAACCTGCGGCTACTCACGGAAGGCCCCTCCGGGGCCTGCTGTTCCTGGGTCACCTCAGCCAGTTCGACTTTGACGGAACCCTGAGGCGGACTTCCTGTCTCTTGACACGACCAAAATAATAGGCTAGTATAGTAAGTGGGGTTGGGGAAGAAACAGGATTGAGGTGTCAGGTGCCACGTGACAGGCGTATTGCTGAATTCAGAATTATGAATTGTGAATGGTGAATGGTGAATTGCTTTCTTCCTCCTCGCCCCCGCGGACTGCTTTCTGCCTACTGCCTACTGAATCTGGAGGGAGTTTGAGTTGGCGGGACTCTTGGCCCCTACCGCAGTCTACGACAAGATGTCATCGCCGACAGGGAAAGAAGAAACTAGTAACTTAAAAAATGAACGAACGACGCGGGAATGTTGTTGAAAACAAAGGATCGGCCTCGAGCACCGCGGGGTGAAGCGGGAATGTTTTAGAAAACAAAGGTAGTTAGGCGTTGAAAGTGGTAATGTTGTTGAAAATAAAGGGGTTGGGTACGGAAGAATTCTGAATTGTGAGTAGTGAATTATGAATTTGGGCTTGCACACTGCCTACTGCCTACTGCCCACTACCTACTGCCTACTGCCTACTGCCTACTGCCCACTGCCCACTGCCTACTGCCCACTGCCTACTGCCTACTGCCAACTGACCACGGACAACGGACGACTGACAACTGACGGCCGCCAACCTATATGCGTTATAATACGTAGCCCAGTTGGAAATCGTCGAAGGCAGACCGCAGTAAAGTTGAGGATCAGGAACGATGAGCTATATCGTGACACCGTTTGAGGTTAGTTCCAAAGGCTTGGAAGCGCCGGTCAAAGTCCATTTTGTTCACCTTTACTCAGCCATCGCCACGCGCCATAGTGACAGTATCGACGCAGTTTTCTTGGTGGATGGCCTGAAGGCAACCGTCGCCATTTCCTGCGCGACACTCGCCGAATTGCGAGAACGCGATCGCAAGAATCTTACCGACCAACAACTGGCGGATATTGCCGCTCTGCATCTGCGTCGAACGCTCGAGCACGGGTACGAGGCTACAGAGGCGGAGCTTTTCCTGCGCGGTGAAGAACTCCGGGCCTTGGGCCGCGAACTTGGGTATCTGTGAGTAGGGGTCAGGATTCAGGATTCAGGAGTCAGGAGTCAGAAGTCAGGAGTCAGAAGTCAGGAGACAGAAGGCAGTCGGCAGTAGGCAGTAAGCAGTGTTTTCCCCCACCTGCCACCTACTACCTACCACCTACGGGTCACTGACGACTGAAGGCTGACGACTGACCGCTGACAACGGACGGCTGAGGAGCGAATGTATGTGTGGCATTGTAGCTTATGCGGGCAAGCAATCCGCCCGGGAAGTTCTGATTGATGGTCTCAAGCGCCTGGAGTACCGCGGATACGATTCCAGTGGCATCGCCATCCTCAACAGCCCAGCTTACTGGGTGCGCACGGTAGGGAAGGTAGCTGCACTCGAGCAGCGCGTCTGGCAGGACGCTCCCGAGGGCGTGGTGGGAATCGCGCATACGCGCTGGGCGACGCATGGCAAGCCCTCAGTAAACAACGCCCACCCACAAGTGGATTGCACGGGCAAGATCTACCTGGCACACAACGGCATCATTGAGAATTACCTGCTGCTCAAGAAGCGACTCGCTGCCGCGGGACACACCTTCCGCTCGGAGACCGATACGGAGGTTCTGCCCCACTTGATTGAGAGCCTTTACCAGGGGAACCTGGAGGCGGCGGTCCAGAAGGCACTCTTGCAGGTCCAGGGCACATTCGGTTTGGCGGTGCTGCACGCAGCCCACCCGGAGCAGATTATTGTGGCGCGTCGAGGAAGTCCTATTGTCCTGGGAGTGGGTGAAAACGAATCGTTCGCTGCCTCCGACGCTTCCGCGTTGGCACGGCACACGGACCAGGTTGTGTACCTCGAGGACAACGAAGTGGCGCGGCTGGAGCCGGGCCGGTTTTCAATTACTACCCTCGAGAACCGCGCCGTGAACCGGGAAGCAACCACGCTGGAGGTGGGCCCACAGGCGATGGAGCGTGGGAGTTATCCGCATTTCATGCTCAAGGAGATTTTCGAGCAGCCCGAGGCGGTCGAGAACGCGCTGCGGGGACGGGTGAATCATGCGGAGGGGGTAGCCAAGCTCGGCGGGTTAGAGTCGGTGCAGGAGCGACTTCAACAGGCTCGCCATCTCATCATTGTCAGTTGCGGCACCAGCTACTATGCCGGCCTGTTTGCGCGCTATGCCTTCGAAACTCTCACCGATTTGACGGTCGAGACGGAGTTGGCCTCGGAATTCCGCTATCGCAAACTGAACCTGCGGCAGAACACCGTGGTGCTGGCCATCAGCCAGTCAGGAGAAACCGCAGACACGCTCGCCGCTCTCCGCGAGGCCAAGCGCAAGGGGGCATTGGTCCTCGGACTGGTGAATGTGGTGGGCAGCACCATCGCCCGCGAGACCCACGCCGGCGTTTACTCGCATGCCGGCATCGAGGTGGGGGTGGCTTCCACGAAGTCTTTCGTTTCGCAGCTCACCATACTCACCCTGATGGCGCTTTTGATGGGACGAAGCCGGGACCTTTCTTATGAGGAAGGCGCCACGCTTCTGCGGGGGCTGGAAAAGCTTCCTGACCAGATTCGAGAAACCTTGCAGCAATCCGGGCGCATCCGGGAGATGGCGCAGAAGTACTTTAGCTATTCTCACTTCCTTTACATCGGCAGGAAATACCAATACCCGATTGCGCTCGAAGGCGCCTTGAAGCTCAAAGAAATTGCTTACATCCACGCGGAGGGTTACGCGGCAGGTGAGATGAAGCATGGCCCCATTGCGCTTATCGATCCTGCCTTCCCCACCATGGCGATTGCCCCGGAAGATGGCTCCTACGAGAAGGTTATCTCCAACATGCAGGAGATTCGCGCCCGCGAAGGCCGCATTGTCGCTGTTACCACCACCGGCAATGCAAAGCTCGGCTCCCTGGTGGATGACCTTATCGAGGTTCCCCAGAACCACGAACTTCTGATGCCGGTCCTTACCGTCGTTCCCTTGCAGCTTTTTGCGTATCACTGCGCGCTGTTGCGCGGCTGCGACATTGACAAACCGAGGAACCTGGCAAAGAGCGTTACGGTCGAATAGCCGTCGAGAAGTCGAGGAGTCGAGAAGTTGAGGAGTCAGGAGGTTGCCCTCGTTCACATTCCCGCCCTCTCCCCGTTGGGGGAGAGGGTGGCCCGCCGCCGGCGTTTTCTTCAGCCCGTCAGCCGACGGGGCCGGGTGAGGGGGTCGCCAGCGTGCGACGGTCAGTTCGGAGCTAAGGATAACGAACTCTATCTGGACGACGGGCCTAGGAGGAACCCCAAGTTTCGCAGAATTCGATCTACGTGCGAGCCCTGCCAGTAGACGTGACCGCAGCCGGTGCAGCGGTAGAATTCCTCGTAGAGTTGGAAGATCTTAGCCTCGACGAGCGCTTCCACACCTGCCTTCTCCACGCGTTCAAGGGGAGCGTTGCACAACGTGCAACGAGTCCAGAGCGCCGCGCGGGTGTCCAGGCCAAGTCGTTCCACCAGCTCGCGGAGCTGCTGGGGGGGATATTCACTTTTGAGGCTCAGCACCTTATCCAGGTGCGGAAACCGCTGTGCTGTTTCGCCCCGGGTCAGGATCATACGCTCGCCGCTCCGTCCCATGGCAAGCAATTGCGCGGCCGTCATATCGTTCGCATAGAAAGTGTCGTATCCCAGCAAGCGCAACATTCTCGCCAGCCGCCCGAGCATCCTGTCGACTGCGAATCGAATCTCGGAGGGGTTCATCCTCGCCACAGCTTTCTTGAGTCAGCGAAAGAAGAAGCGTCGCGTCGCATCTGGTTTCATTGACTGCAACCAGCGGGAAGACGACATTCTAACATGGGGTTCTGGGGAGAGGCAGCCCTACGAGTCTAGAAAAGGGTAGACCCGTCCGGCTCAGGGCTTATCAGGCAGGATTGTGGGGTTGCTGTATAATCCCGGACGGGTCGGTGGGCTTGTTGGTAGCGAGTGATCGCTACGAAACTCGTGAGACGCCGGAATCCTGTGCCCACGACCGGGGCTTGCGTCCAAGGCAGGACCACCCAGCGTATGAGGTTCTCGTTGGGTGTCTCTCATTACCTCGCGCCCCGAATCTTTCCTCTTGGGCTACCGCGATGGCTAGCGCTTTCCGCCTTCCCTCGCCTCCGCTGGCACCGCCTTGGGCGTCGAGCCAACGCCAAGGCTAGCAGGATCCCGGCACACCATATGCGCTCAACATCACCTCCGCTTTGTTCTCCTTGCATTCCGCTTCTAACATAGCTCACTGCACAGAAGTGTCAATAGATTTTGCATACAGCTTAAACTTTTGTTACATTTGTGTTAAGATTAGCCTCGAAAAAGCATTGGTGGGAGGTATTTATGAGCATTGGAACGCGCGTCATGCAGATACGGAACCAGAAGGGCATCAGCCAGCGGCAATTGAGCCAACGCTCTGGCATTGCCGGCTCGTACCTCTCCAGGATTGAGAATCGCCACCTTGAGCCACGTCCCAAGACCCTTCGCAGGCTAGCGGAGGCTCTCGATGTACCCTTGGCTGAGTTTTTCCAGGACCGCGACGAGAACCTGGCGGGCATGCGGTGCCTGATTACACCCTCCGGCAGATGCATTATGGACATGATTCGCGCCGGCCATGGGAAACCCCCACAACCTGGCGCCGAAGTGTACACGCCGCGTCATCTGGAATTGCTTCGGCTGGCCGGCTATCTCATTCAGAGTGGCGACGCACGCTTGCTCGACGCGCTGGAAGTGCTGCTCGGAGCTTTGCTGAGCACCGACCGAAGCCACTCGGACCGCCTCCCCTCAACCCTTGCGCGGCCGACTCCGGAACCTCCCCGGCGACCGGATTAGGGGTTCGAGTAGGGAAGTTCCTTGCGTGGCTGGGCTACTTTATCGCCTTCTCCAGTTCCGCCGCCGCCGAGTTTATAAGTGCGGCCTCGGCGGCGAGAATTCTGCCCACCTCGATGATCCCCTCCTCGGCCTGTTTCCATTTCTTCTGCTCGATGGATTCGCGAACCACGGGCATGGTTTTGACTCCATAGCCGGTGTATACGCCGGGCGCATAGATCTCATGCTTGTACCAGGGGCGTCCTGGCAGGCCCTCAGGGCTGGTCAGCTTCCGCTCGCTCTGGACGAGCAGCGCATTGAGCGGGCTTAAGGGAGCGCTGGCCAGCGCCGCGCCGCCATTGGCATTCGCTTTTTCAACCGCCTTCCGGTAGCGCTGGGCGCTCTGAGTAAGCGCATCCGTCGCGTTCTCGAGTGGAGCGAAGTTCAAAAAAGGCGGAACCTCTTCCGGTTTCGGAGGCACGAAGCTCTTTTGCGGGTCAGCAGTGGCCGTGAAGACTCCCTCCTCGATCTCTTTGTTCTGCTCCCGAACTTCATCCTGCTTGCTTTTCAGAAGCCTCTTCAAGTCGTCCGAGTATCTGTGAATGGTGTCGGTGAAGTCAGAGAAGTCGAAGGGCAACAGCTCGGCATCCGCCAGGCGCATGACCGCCGTCCCAGCCGTCTGGGCCAGGGCGCGCCCGTAGACAAACGAAGTATCGCCAAAGTGCGTATACCAATAGAAGTCATCGTATACGGAGTGGTAGATTCCGCCACCGTCTTCGCCGCCGTAGCCGAGGTCGAGCGAGGCGATGCCGAGATGATCGACGAATGCGCCATAGTCAGAGCCTGAGCCCAGGGCGCCAATGCGCAGGTCGGGACGCTCGCGCGCTTCCTGGCGCTCTTCCGGTGAGCTGGCGTCCTCGATCCGCCTGAGCTGGCTGCGCTTCCACACGCTGATCTTCTTCTCCGGGTCCTCGATGTCGCGCGCCACTCCGTTGATGAATTTCTCCAGTGAGTGTGATCCCCCCATAAAGAGATAGCCGCGGCCATTCGAGTCTGAATTGAGGTAAGCCACCGCGTGCCGGCTTAGTTCGTCCGCGTGCTCCTCCGCCCACTCGGTTGAGCCGAGAAGCGCCGGCTCTTCACCGTCCCACGCGCAGTAGATGAGGGTCCGCTGGGGTTTCCAGCCTTGCTTCAAGAGTTCGCCGAAGGCCCGTGCTTCCTCGAGTTCAGCGACCAGGCCGGAAATGGGGTCCTCGGCGCCGTTCACCCAGGCGTCGTGGTGATTGCCGCGCACCACCCATTCGTCGGGATACTTGGACCCGGCAATCCGCGCAATCACGTCGTAGAGTGTTTTGATATCCCAGTTTGATTTGACTTTCAGGTGCACCTTGGCGGGGCCGGGACCGATGTGATAAGGAATGGGAAGCGCGCCGCGCCAGTTCCCCGGCGCCATGGGCCCCTTAAGCGCCGCGAGCAAAGGTTGCGCGTCGCCGTATGAAAGGGGGAGGACGGGAATCTTGGTGATGGTCTGGACCTCCTCGAGCGGCAGTCGCTTGGCGTCCTTGGTTGCGCCCACGCCGGGCGTGAGCGGATCGCCGGGATAGAGGGTATCATCCATGACGCTACCGCGTTGCACACCCTGGCGGGGACGAAAGGCTCCGGCGGGGAAAACGTCGCCTTGAAAATAACCGTCTCCGCTTGGATCGGAGTAGATCAGGCAGCCTACCGCCCCATGCTCTGCCCCTACTTTCGGCTTGATCCCCCGCCACGATCCCCCGTAGCGAGCGATGACAATGGCGCCTTTGACGGAAATCCCCAGCCGCTCGAGTTGCTCGTAATCCGCGGGTACGCCGTAATTGACGTAAACCAGCGGCCCCGTAACGTCCCCATCCGCCGAATAGGCATTGTAAGTGGGTAGCTGCTCGTCATGCTGGTTGGAGGTCGGATCCTCGGGGACTGTCGGCTCCTCCAGCTTGGCCGTGAACTTCGTGGGCTCAACCAGCTCAACCAACCGTTCTTTAGGAGTGGGGAAGAGCACTTCGAAGTTCTCAATGTGCGCATCCCAGCCCCACTCTTTGAAGCGGGAGAGAATCCATTCCGCGTTGTCCTTGTCATACGGTGAACCCACATGGTGCGGGCGTGCGGAAAGACGCTTCATGTAATCACGTAGGTTGTCGGGAGAGGGTATGGAGCGGAACTTTCCTTCCCATTCTCGCTCCGCCCGTGCGGCGTTCGATGAGAAGCCTTGCAATGGAACCGGTTCTTCGGCCGGCGCGGCAGCGAGCGTAAGCGTCGAGAGCAGTAGGATTACAGTGAATTGCCAACGGTGCATGAAATAGCCTCCTCGAGAAATCGCACAAGAGTATAGCGCATTCTGACGGGTGGATGTGTCCCCTCTTGCCATGACCGTTTATTCTCGATGAAATCGCCAAGCCGCTGGACCCAGGCAACGGACGAGTAGGGCGCTGGACCCACGCGAAGGTTGTATGCTGTGGGGCAGTCGGGTGCTAAGATGGAAATAGCGGTTAATCTGGAGGATTTTTTGAGCCGTCATACTACTTTTCTGTGCGTTGCCATTTTCTGCCTGTTCCTCAATGTCCCGGTCGCACGCAGTCAACGGACCAAGCTGGATGGCCTGCTTGACCGCGAAATGCCGTCACTTCTTTCCACTTACAAGTCGCTGCACGCTGCGCCCGAGCTTTCCCATCACGAAGAGAAAACTTCGGTCTTTGTCGCCAGCGAACTCCGCGCTCTGGGATATACAGTTACGGAGCACATCGCCAAATACGCCGGACACCCGGAATGGGTCGGCTATGGCGTGATTGGCGAATTGAAGAATGGCCAGGGCCCAACGCTCTACATTCGCACCGAACTCGACGCTCTGCCCGTGGAAGAGATGACGGGACTGCCTTACGCGAGCAAAGTCCGCACGAAAGATGACGCCGGCCGGGATGTAGGGGTGATGCATGCCTGCGGGCACGACATTCACATCACCTCATTCCTGGGCACAGCGAAAATGCTGGTGGAATTGAAGGACCAATGGCGCGGCACGCTAGTGATGCTGGCCCAGCCCGCGGAGGAAGCCATCAACGGGGCGAAGGCAATGCTTGACGATGGTCTCTACACTCGCTTTCCACGGCCGGATTATGTCCTGGCGCTGCACGATGCCCCCTCTGTCGAGGCGGGTAAGGTCGGATACACGCCGGGTTACGCGTTGGCCGGCTCGACTTCCGTTGATGTTACCCTCCGCGGCATCGGCGGCCATGGGTCAGCGCCGCAAGCGGCCAAAGACCCCATCGTGGAAGCAGCGCAGTTCATCCTGGCGATACAAACCATTGTGAGCCGGGAGAATTCGCCCTTCGATCCGGCCGTGGTCACGGTCGGTTCGATTCATGGAGGCACCCGGTACAACATTATTCCCGATGAAGTCCATTTGCAGCTTACCATTCGGACTTACAAGGAAGAGGTGCGGCAGTATATTCTGGCGGCGCTTGCGCGCATGGCCCAGGGTATAGCCACCGCGGACGGCATTCCGGCATCGCGCGCTCCCACTGTGACTGCCAGCGAGAGTGAATACACCCCCGCGACCTACAACGACCCGCAACTGACGCTGCGCTTGGCGGAAGTTTTTAGGAAAGTATTGGGGCCGGAAAACGTTGTGGAGCTGCCAGCGGTCATGGCCAGTGAGGATTTCTGCCGCTTCGGTCTCGAAAATCGTCAAATCCCGATTTGCCAGTTCACCTTGGGCGCCGTGGATCCGGCGAGGCTTGCGGAGAGTCGGCGCACCGGCGTGCCGCTGCCCGGACTGCACTCCAGTTTGTGGGCGCCGGTTCCCGAACCGACACTCCGCACCGGGGTGAAATCCATGACCAGCGCAGCGCTGGACTTGATGAAGAAATAAGCGGCTGGCACATGACCATTACGCTTTGTTCAGGACAAGGTCGTGCACCTCGTTGTAGTCATTGTAGCGCAGGCGGTACTTATAGCTGCCTGAAGCGTATTTCGCCGTGTTCCATGCCGCCATGTGGTACCCGGCTTCACAGATGGCGTTTGAGATCACTTCCACGTTGTTGCCGCTCTGATCGAGGATCTCTACGAGCACCCATCCCCTTTCTGGGACGCTGAACTCGATAGCTAATTGCGGATTGTTCGCGTTGGGATAGTGCTGGTTGAGCACACGCGTCGTCGGCTTGGCGGGAATGCTGAGTTTCTTCTCGCTCACCTTGGTGTAGTCGAACGGCTGGTCGACGAGATGCCACAGCGGCTCTTTCGTGCGCTGGTGGAGGTAGAATGACCTTAACGGCGTGCGTGTGAAGCTCGTCAGCGGACGGCGGACTGCGACACCATCCTGCCACTCATACACAGGAATATTCATGGGATTCATCACGTCGAGCTTGCCACGCTCCATGGCCATGTGGAACAACCCGAAATTCCCGGGCTCATGACCGCCCAGCCAATGGCCCACGATATCGACCAGGTAGGGGCTTTTGCCGAAGATGACGATGTTCGTCATGTAGTCCCACGCTCTCCCCTCGTAGTTGTTCTCGTTGCCGAAGGGATTGGGCCCATAGTTGAAGTCGCCGTCACGGCCGTAGATACCCTCGACAATATGAAGCCCCATTGGGGACGCTGCATGATTGTCGATGGTCCGGTGCGCCCACAATTCCATACACAGGGCAGTGTAATAATACGCCTCGTTGTAGTCGGGGTCGTTCCGCGGCACATCCGGGGTATTCCATCGGGGAATTGTGCCGGTGTGCCGCTTGAAGCTCGCTTCTACGACTTCATGAACTTTGGGGTTGATACAGTCCTTATTAATTAGCTCCTCAACCTTTTGCATCGCATCGATACCGGGCCACTTTTGGCAGTATTCCTGAAAGGGTGAAGCATGGGTACCCTGCCAGTTCTTACAGGTGAGGGTCATACCCATTTCGTGAGCCTTGAATTTCGCCACATTCAGGTTCCATGAATCCGGCGCATTGAAGGGCCACAGGTAAGGGAGCTGTATACCCACCACGCCGCCGGGAACCTCTTTCCAGACAAATGCCCTATCATCATTCGCATCGTCCTCTGATTTAATGGTATTTTTCGCCGCGCGAACCGTGGCACCCACCCGCCGGCCCATAGCGAGGTATCCGCGGGCGTCCAGCACGCCGCCACCATTGGTGTCGCGCGTATGCATCCTGCTGCCCGCCACACCCAGTTCCTTCAAGGATTCGAACAGACCCTCGACGAAGAACACGTCCGTGGCAATGCCCATCGTGTCCTCAAGCGTGAATCCTCTCTTTTCGTCGACTGTGTCGTGAGCAGTGAGATTCGGCTTGGTAGCAATGTTGTCTGTCACGGGAACACCGGTATTGTCCATGGGAACGAATACCGACCGTCCAAGATCGAGTCCCACCCGCTTGCACGCCTCGGAATTCGTCTTGTAATCCACATACGTCCGCAGGATGAAGACCGCTTCCGGATGCTGTTCCACAAACGGATGCACACCAAAATACCCGGACGGTTTCGACTCGGCGGCAAAAATGGAAGCCCGGCCGGCGAAACCCAGACTGCCACACAGCACTGACGAAGACTTAAGAAAATCCCTTCGACTGAACATACAGGCTCCTCTTCCTCCCCACTAGCCACGCTGGCCTAGCATGTGCCAATTGTCAAGAGACAACAAGTCCGCGCATGTTCCAGGACTTCTTCAAGCCCTTTCACGACCAAGACTCTAAGACACTAAGCGATCACAGGACGATTCCCTTGGTGCCTTGGTGTCATAGTGTTCCGTTCCCAGGTGACCGCGGGAGCGGCAATGCGGGGCGTCATGGTCGCATACATGCCAAAGGGCGGCACGTATGCACCCGCCGAACCGGAAGGAAAGGCCACAGACTCTCTGAAATGCGAGAGTCTGCGAAGACGTCGCAGTCCTCATACGAATGGTTGAGATCGTAGCCCTTGAACATCAGGCTGCCGCCCGGAACACAAAGGCGCGAATATTTCTTGCCCTTTCTCAGATAGTTCGTGTTCTCAAATTCCACCTTCGCCGCAGCGCTCAGGAAGTCGCGCGGTTCCCAATTAGCCTGGAGCATGAATTCCTCGAGCGGCTCGGCTGTACACCACGGGCTCTCCAGCAGACGAATGCGCTGCGCTCCCACCTTGTCGAGAAGGTGAACTGTGGCCCCAATAACCTGAGGATGGACCCAGTGGGTGATTTCCGGCGGCAAGTACCCAGCCGGTCGGTGGCGACGCCGGTGAGGTTGAGTTTTATAGCAACGGTTTTCCCTCGAACGAGTCCCTCCAGCGGGAACAAGATGTCGTTATCATAGGTTTGAACCCTCAAACTCGAGCGCGCAATAGAGAGAGAGTGGGGGAAGTCTGAAATCTATCCCCGGGGCCGCAGCGACGCCCTGGAGAGCGAGAGTACCCTTTGTTCCAGGCTTCCAGAGTCGTGCCGACCTGACCTGATCATTCACCCAGAGTGTGACGGAATCGGCTGGCTTCACGGAGTAATTCACGAGTTGAACAAGTCGCTCTCTGTGGACGGGATCAATACTGGAATGGCAGTTCACCGAGGCTGGGTTATAAAGACGGACGACATCGTTCCGGCGACTCAGCAGCAGATGAGTGTCCACCGCCACCTGGTCGGGAGCCTGGAACCCTTCTTCTGCCACTGCAATCTGCCCCGTGCCGAGATTATACATGTCATAGTGAAGCGAGGAGTCTCCTTTGGTTGGCTTCACCTCCGGCGGGCCCCAGTAGGCTGCCGCAATCAGCAATCCCCCTTGCCGGACAAAGGCGAGCAACGGGGAATGTTGTTCGGCGCTGGGCTCTTCTTTATCGAGCCAGAGTAGTGCCTTCAAGCCTTGGGCGGGCGCCGGAAGCGACCTCGATCTCTCAAGTATCTGGAACTGAACTTGGCGGCGGTTGAGCAGGTTCAACACCTCTCCGCTGAAGTAGGCATTATCCCCACGAAAGTCAGAAATGACCCCCAGAATGCCTTCCGATTTGAATGCTTCCCATTCCCTATGGCTTTCGAAGAATGCGACCATTTCGCACAGTTTTTCCCAAACACCTTTGGCTTGGACATCTCCTTTGGGGAGCGCGGCCCGAAGTTTATCATCCAAGGAGATAATCCATTGGCTTCCATAGGCTCGGCTGTCGGCGATGGCCAAGCCATAGTTGGCAGGGTGAACGACACTCGAAGAATCGGGAGGATCGAAGTCCAGCCACAGGGTTTTTCCAGGCGCCAACGCGCCCGCCAGCAACGAAAACCACGCGTTCGAATTCACCCACGGGTTAGCCGTTGCGCCGGCGAGGGCGTTGTCTCCTTCCATGGTCTCGAGATTTACTCCAGGCCAAACGTTTTCGCTGGTGCTGAAGATGCTTGAAGCGGTTTCCCCACCCACCTTCTCGGGTGGCAATTGTAAAATGGCCGGGAGGTCAAACGATTGGGCCGAGGCATATCGGAGCATAACCGCCGAAAGGCCGGCCGCGCGTGCAGAGGCAACGGCAGCCGCTGTACCCTCCTTCAGGGCAACCTTTCCCACAAAGCTGACCCCAAGCCGGCGACCTGCTTCGAGGAGAGGCTCCAACCCCTGCTGCTGAGCTGAGTCCTCGGGACTTCCATTAGCCCAGTCCACAACAAGGCAGTTGACAGGTGTTCCCTTGAGCAATTCCAAGGTGGAGGGCTGCTCCCAAGCCTCAAGCATATCCTTCAGGTCAGCATTGAAACTCCTTGACCTTTTTCGGCGCGCGATTTCGAGTGGCCCGCAAGGCCACTTCATCGGCACCCACTTCGTATCCAGATTCATGTGCGCCCCCCGCAACGAGTCCTGCACCCACAGCCTCGCTTTGTGATGCCTGTATGAGGTCATTCCAGGGCCGGCAAAGAACCCCTATGAGGTTTTGCAAGGGCAGGAGGCCTTGTGTTCTTAAAAGACTCCTCGTGACTTCGTGCAGCGGAGTATAGCATTGGCGTCACGGCTTTTCAACCCGAATTCGAAAGTTCAAAATCTCAAAATCACCTAAGTGATGTCATAACAATGAGTTGCCTTGCGAAAATCGAACCTCGCGCAAGTTGGATTTGTGCATTGTAACTTGCTGAAACTGCGTGAGTTACCCCTTAAATTTCAGGGGCTTGTGCTAACTCCTTTGTTTTCAACTTACGATTTCGGGTTGAAGTGAGGGTGACCGGAAAGAAGCCCTCGCAGTTCGCAAGAGACCAGAAAAGGAGATTCGCTTATGGACGAACAGGACGCCGAGAAAGACAGGAGCTTGGAATGGACGAGCATCCCTGGCCGTTCATGGCCGGGAGCCAGCCTCTACAAATCCCTCAAGCTCGGCTGGCACTGGCGCCGGCTGAGGTGGGCTGTTGTGGCCGCCTCCGAAGCCGCGCAAGGCCACGAAGCCAATGGCCTGCCGCTAGGTCCGAGGGAATCCCAGACACGTCTCTGGCCATCGTCGATCCTCCTTGCCCCCGCTGGGCATGAGACCGACGCTACCACGACGGCAAGGCCGAGTTAAGCAGGCTTGCCGAAAGGGCACAATGTTCTGCAAAGGCGGCCTTGAATCAAGAGTTTAAATCGACAACTCAGGAACGGCTGGCAAGGGAGATGACGTAAATCGCTACCAGCAGAACCCCCATGCCCGCCCAGGCATAGCAAGACGATCGACAGCTCGCCTTTGCCCATTCGCCGGTTATTGCTCCCCAGAAATTGGCGGTAATGATGATGGTCGCCATAAAAACAGGCCAACCGATGATTGCGCCGAGACCGCCAAGTGCCGCCGCGCCCATGCCGTAAAAAGCAATGCTGCCAAACCACAGGATGCCCATGAAGGCCCCCCCCAACCAATATCCGAAAGAAGCCATGGGAGCTGAGAAAACGTGCCAGGAATGATTTCTTGCAAGAAGGTAGACGGCATACCCACCGTTCGCGATGAATCCTGAAGTGAGCGCGAGGGCCCATATAGGGTTTGCTGAGGCGCCTGGTTTGGCTCCATAAGAAAGAGTCAAATCCTGCAACTCCTTTCCATAGAGAAAACTGAAGTTGAGCAGCGCGGAAAGAACTCCCGAAGAGAGGCAGATTACCAGCCCCACACCAAAACCTGAGCGCGGTGCGTCCTGAGCTGCAGGCGTGGTTTCCGGTTCGCGAAGAAGTCCTGCAAAGGCATATAACCCGATGCCGAATATCACCAGCAGCGTTCCCGCCATTAACACATAACCCTGGCGCTGCAACAGCGCATCGGGATGCAAGATTGCCAATGGAAGAAGTGACCCAAGCGCCGCGGTGGTCCCCAAAATGATGGCGAAGCCAAGAGCTAATCCCATTCGAGCAATACCCAAACCAAACAACATTGACCCTGTGCCTGATCCAAGTCCAAACGCCAACACCAGGATGAGCGAGTGCCAGGAAGCCTGATGATACACTTGGCCCAAATGCGGCACGGTTATCATCGCGAACGCCCATGGGCCGATGACCATCCCCATAAGCGAGTACACCAGCCAGGTATTCTCCCACTTCCAAGCCAGCATGCGTTTCATCGGAAGCGCAAAGCTGCCATTCAGCATGCCCCCGAACAAAACAAGAGCCAGACCTAAGCCCGCGTGCTGATTCATATATCCCCCGTCGATAAGGAAACTGTGATCCGCACCTGCCTTCGCTCGCGCCTGAGTGGATGTCGGGAGACCTTCTCTTTACGAGGCGGAATCGTCAGCTTCGCCAAAGGGTTCACCCACATGTACGAATTTGCGGGCCAGTTCGACGGCAGATGGAGCGTCCTTGCCGAAACCATCGGCGCCGATCGAGTGCGCCCACGCGTCGGTGACCGGAGCCCCACCCACGAGGATCTTCACCTTGTCGCGAAGGCCCGCGGCGTTAATAGCCTCCACTACCGCCTTCATGTTGACCATGGTGGTGGTCAGAAGAGCGGACAGCGCGATGAAGTTCGCATTGTGCTCTTTCAACGAGTCAACGATCTTCCCCGGTGGCACATCCACACCCAGATCAATGATGCGGAAACCCGCGCTTTCCAGCATCATCCCCACGATGTTCTTGCCGATATCGTGCAGGTCGCCCTTGACGGTTCCCAGGATCACCGTCCCGGCGGCCTTCAAGGCTTCATCGCCGAGCAAAAGCGGGCGCAGAATGTCGGTGGCGGCTCTAGCCGCTCGTGCGGCAATCAGCACTTCCGGGATAAAGAATTCACAATCCCTCATGCGCCTCCCGACCTCGTCCATGGCGGGAATTATGGCCTTCGGGAAAAACTCACTGGGCTTCACGCCTTCTCTCAGCCCCTTATCGGTTATTTCCTTCGCGACGGGAGCTTTCCCGTCGATGATTGCTTGCTGCAGCTCCTCAAAGATGCTCATGGTGCTCTCCTTGATTGTATCGCTGGGCTGTTTCTGGAAACTCCACTTCCTCCAGCAGTTCCTTCTGAAACTCAGGGTCCATGTAAAGCACCTCTGAGCGGGAATCCCTTAGTTTGCCAGCAAGTGCTGTGCTGGCAGGGACATCGCCGCAAGAGGACTGGCAAGCATTTCCTTGATCAGCTTGTTCTCCTCACCCGGCAAGGAAACCGCCTCGGCCCGTAAGCGTCCAAGCTCCGCGGAACCGTCTCCACATGGACAACGACCGCAAATACTGAGGAGATGAACTTCTGGTCAGCCAGCACCGTCACGGTTTTGCCAAAAGCACAGGCGATGCCACCGCAGGCAACGATACCTGTGCCGCTACAGGCCTTAACGATGGTATCCCACTGGAGGACGATTTCTGGCAGCTCTTTCCGGGCTAAACACAAAACGCCTCAGACCCATGATGGCACTTGCTCCCCCTATCAAAGAGCAGAACTCCAACCTCCAAGGCATCGGTTAAGCACATATCTGAAAAATGGGGCGTTACCCAGGTTGAGCAACGCCCCCAAACTCTCCGAAGCCAAAGGTCAGACTAGAAGAGGAGCTTCAAAGCGAATTGGATTTGACGTGAAGAGGTCTGTGTGCTGGTAACCCTGCCAAAGTTTGGGTTGCACGTGGCAATGGGTTCACAGAAGGTTGTATTGTAGGCGCCGGGGTTCATATGATTGAATGCATTGAAGAACTCCGTGCGGAACTGGAGGCTTTTTGTATCACCGTGCAAGGGGAAGTTCTTGAGAAGCCCGACGTCCCAGTTACCCATGCCCGGAGCCCGTGTTGTGTCCCGGCCTAGATTGCCAAAGGTGTAAGGAGCCGGCATCGCATACGCGGAGGGATTCAGCCAGCCCTGGGTTACATCGTTAGGGTTGATCATCCTCGACTGTGGTCCCACGAGGTTGGGACGCTGAGTGAGTCTCGCTGGCCCAACGTTGGCCTGGTCCGTGGACAACACCACGTTTTCGGGGAGCCCGCTATTGTAGTGTGTAATGCCCGTGATTTCCCATCCGCCAACCAATTGGTTCGCGACTCCGCTTGCACTGGGGAGATACCGTTTGCTTCGTCCGAAGGGCAACTGGTAGGCATAGCTGGTTGTCCAGGAGTGATGAACGTCGAAGGCGCCCGCTGCTCGGTCGGCCGATATGTCGTACTCGTTAGGAGGAGACAAACTGCCATAAAGGCTGCCACCGCCGAGGTCAATTTCCTTACTCCAGGTGTACGAACTCAGGAACTGAAGCCCGTTTGAGAACCGCTTCTCTACCTTCACTTGCAGGGAGTTGTAGTTGGAGCTAGCTAAGTCAGAATTGTAGCTCATGGCGCCATACTGGGTATACGATCGCGGATGCGCAGGTGAACCTACTGAGCCAGGGCCTGGGTGCGCGTCATTGAAGTCCCCATCGTAGGACTGTTTCAAGCTATGATTCCCGACGTAGTCAATCTCCACCATCATGTTGTGGGGTAGTTGTCGTTGTATACCTGCATTCCACTGCTGGTCGTACCCTGTCCGGTTGTGCGGTGTTACAGCGCCAGCCGCGGACGGCGGAGTTCCTGGGCCGGGTTGGACCGCTGGACTGAAGTACGTCAAGAGTGGTTGGAGAGAAGATACAGGGCCAGGAGTGTTCGTGCCGGCAAGGACTTCATTAATTGCATAGGGCCATGCTCCACGAGGCCCCTGTGCCTCCCAGAGATCGTTGACCACATAAAATATCCCGTAGCCGGCGCGGAAAGTTGTCTTGTTGTCGAGTGAGTATGCTAACCCAATCCGGGGAGCGAAGTTATTGAAATCCGGATCCATGATCGAGCGGCGGGTGTTGGGGCCTTGCCTGGTAACGGGGTTGTTGCCAGCCCACAATAGAACTCCGGTATCGGCATCGAGTTCCGATAGCCGGTTATATCTCTCAACTGGCCATTGATCATACTCATAACGCAATCCCAGGTTGAGGGTCAGCTTTCGGTTAACCTTGATGTCGTCTTGTAAATACACATCCCAGCGTGCTTGCCGCATGTATGCTGCGGTATCTCCCACATTACGAAGTCCCTCGAAAGGCAACCCCAGCAGGTAAGAAGCCAAGGCCGAGCCAGTCGCGGACATGTTCTGGGGATCGGCAGTTGGAGTAGAGTCGAAAAAAAACTCGGACGTGTAGTTGCCATCGTCCAGGTTTCGCATGTCGACTAACTCCGCACCTGCCTTAATGGAGTGCTGCCCCTTGACCTTGGATATGCTGCCTACTGCCTGGTATTCGTTTGTCGGAAATGGGTAACCTGTCTGGCTGGGGGCACTGAAACCCACCATGTACAGTAGGGGAAACAAAGGCACTCGAGTGCTCTTCACCGGCGTTCCCTGAATGGGGTGCGAAGCAAGGAAGGCAGGCCACCCGGGGGGAGGATCGGAGTCAGAGAGTTGCAAGTTACTGCGGTTGTAACCGAGCTTCAAGTCAACAACTGTTGTTGGGCTGGCCAAGTAGGTCCAAGAGGCGACGGCGTTTCGGAAGTTATTAGTCGTGCTGTTGGTCAAGACGGGCAGCGCGTCTGGACTAACCAGAGCGCCATCCGACATGGAGAAGCGCGAGAAGAACATCAGGTTTTCACGGATTTTTTGGTCGACGCGCGCCGTCCACTGGTACTCGTTGGTCGCAGTGGGAGTCGGGTTCACTATATTGACAGAGTGGGTTCCGGGGCTCGCAACGACGTTCGGCCACATGACCGCCGCGTAGTCTTTCACAAAAGAGCTGATCCGATCGGGACATATGACGTTGAGCTGCCCGTTACACGAGATCTGACTGCTCGTGTAAATAGGATTGCCTTGAGCGTTGGTACCGGTCTGTTGGGTAGTCAACGGGTCATAGACAGGCGGTTGGTCGGTGAGGTCGCCACTAAACTGTGCCGCCGTGGGGACGGTGGAGATTACAGTACTGCCGCTGCGTACCTTGACGCCTTCGTAGTTGAATAACCAAAAGGTCCGGTCATGCCCGTTGTAAACCTTGGGAATGACAACAGGCCCGCCAATCACACCGCCATATTGGTTGCGTTGGTATTCCGGCTTGTTGAGATTGTAGTAATTCCGAAACCAATCGCTGCCGTCCAGTGCGCTGTTGCGGAGGAACTCGAATCCTGATCCATGAAGCTCGTTGGTCCCGGACTTGACCGCCACGTTGATGTTGGCTCCGGCTCCTTGCCCATACTCAGCCGAAGTGATATTGCTTTGAATGCGGAATTCCTGAATCGCATCAATCGAGGGTTGCAGCGCCATCTGCTTGAAGAACTCTTCGTTGTTGTATATCCCATCTAAGGTGTAGAGGTTGGCGTCAGCACGATTGCCGCTGATACTGAAGTTCTGGCCACCAGCCACGTTGAACAACGAACCGGCGGGCACTGAGCCCGGCACCAGAAGGATCAGGCTGGTAAAAGTGCGACCATTCAACGGCAGGGTGACCACGCTTGTGTTGTTGACAACAGTGCCGACAGTTCCGGTTGAGGTGTCGATTTGCGGAGCTTGGGCAGTGACTTCAATCCTCTGATTCACGGTGCCCAGTTGCATCTGTATGTTGACGGTGATTGTCTGTACCACTGGCAACACCGTGTTAGTTACCTCAGTCAATTTGAAGCCCGGATGCTCCGCCATAATGTTGTAAACACCAGGCAGCAACGACTCGACCCTATAGTTTCCGAATTGGTCGGTCTTTGCTTGACGACTAATGCCGGTAGCAACATTGGTTACAGTAACGGATGCTTCAGGAACGGCAGCTTGCGACTGATCCGTTACGATACCGACGAAAGCACCGAAAGCAGTTTGTGCCCTCAGGATCGTGGATGACGAGTAGATGGTCACGAGTATCGCAACAAGACCACCAGTTAGAAGCAACTTTAGCCTGTTCATGTAATACCCTCCTTATTAGGCAACCTTGGGTTCTTCTCCTCAATGACCTCTTAGCTGCCTTTCTGTCGATTCCCGACGCGTCCAGATAATTGAGGGCACACTTGTAACACCCAAAAGAGTACATGTCAAGAAAATAGTAACGTTTCTGTGTTAAATTATTCGAGAGGTAAAACGGTCATTTATGCGTATTTTATGACAATTTAGCTCGTTCGATAAGATTAGAATTACAAAGTGTCAGAAACGTTTCTTTTTACCTTGACATGATCCTAGTCAATTTGGTATGGATGGTTTTTCCTTTTCGAGAGTGAGGATGTGGCTGCAATCTCTCACCCGTCGCCGGAATTTCAGGACCTCACGCGATCCGCACAGTCGTGTAGTTACGGAGCGTATGCCTTCTAAAGGCATCTGCTGCGAGCAGGACCCGGGGTGGCATTCCCCGTCGAACTTCCGGCCATGACGACATGTTACTCACAAGAAAGGTATTAGCTCGACTTTTTCGATTCCAGCAACCCAATTCCGAAAGGCTCAGCTTGGCCTTTTTTGAAGAAAACATCGAAAGGGAGAAGAGATATGCGTCCCATTGATAGGGTCCGCGGACTTGTCGCGGGAAAGTCGATTGACCATTTGCCAGTACAGCCTATGATCATGATGTTTGCCGCCAAACATTTGGGGATCCCCTATATCGAATACACGAAGGATGGGAGGAAGATGGCGGAGGCACAAGGCAAGGTTGTGCGGGATTTCGGCATCGATTGCCTGATGACCTGCTCGGACCCTGCGCGGGAGGTGTTTGATATAGCGGGGGAAGGAAGCATTAACTGGTACGAGGACCAAGGGCCAGCGATATGCGAAGAGAGGGCGGCTTTACTCGATAAGTCGCGGCTGAAGACCTTTCAAATACCGGACCCGCTCGGGGGTGGACGGATGCATGACCGGATCGAGGGAATCGAAGTCATGCACCAGGAGTTTGGCAGAGAAGTGTCGATTGTGGGATGGGTGGAAGGCCCCCTCGCTCTGGGCGCGGAGTTGCGCGGTCTAACCCACATCATGACGGACTTCCTGGATGATCCCCCCTTTGTGAATGACTTGCTGGACTTCGCCGCGGAGGTTGCAATGGTCTACGCGGAAGCGCAGATCCAGAGCGGCGCGGATACGATCGGGATGAGCGACGCAGCCGCCAGCATGATCGGGCCTGGTTATTACCGCCAGTTCCTGTTTCCAAGGCAACTGCGGGTGGTTGAATCCATCCGAAAGGCCCACCCCAAAGTGATTGTACGCCTTCACATGTGCGGTAACACAGACCTGTTGATAGCTCAAATGAAGCAGTTGCCCGTTCAAGTCTTCGAGTTGGATTCGCCGACCAACCTCGCGGCAGCGCGCTTCCGCTTAGGGCCGGACCGCGTGATTCTCGGCAATGTCGCCACAGTCACAGATATGCTGCAAGGAACGCCCGAGCAGGTGTACGAAGCGTCAAGAAGTTGTCACCAGGCCTGTGGACGGTTCCACATCGTTGGCACCGGTTGCGAGATGCCACCCGCGACTCCGTCCGAAAACCTCCACGCGATGGTCCGGTACGCAAGAGAACACCAACCAGATGACTTCATTTTGCCCGCCGTAAGCTGATTGGCAAGTAGTCCTGTCCCCGGATGCCCACCACCGCCTTTCCTCGAGCCATTGAGTACAGGCAGTGTTCGCTCGAACTGCGACTGAGCGGGTAGCCTAGGGTGATACAGCACCCTTCTATCAAACGTTTCCCGGATTGGCACCCCTTATTTGACGCCCACCACGGGTGTCGTGTTCCGAATGGGCTCCACAAAGGGGAATGGGAACGGTGGCGCCGTTGAGTCGCGAACGCTCAGTTCATTATGCAGCACCATCACATGAGGTTCAGCGGACCCCGCACTGTCTCTTTCACCTTCCAATTTCCGCATCAATAGCTCCATCGCTTGTTTCCCTATTTCGTAGGTTGGCTGAGCGATGGCCGTCAGTCGGGGATGAATGTTTGCAGCCCATTCAAAATCGTCAAACCCCAGGATGCTGACACGTTCTGGGCACGGAATGTGAAGCTCCCCAAGCGCACGCATCACGCCGAGAGTCATTTTGTTATTGCAGGAGAAAATCCCGGTTGGCGGGAGTGGCAGCCTCATCAGCTCCAAACCAGATTGATACCCGCCCTCCGACTGATAGCCCACGTATTGAAAGTACTCTTCAGGAACAGAGAGGTGGTTCTCCTTCATAGCCTGGCGGAACCCTTCAAGGCGCTCCGACACATTGGGCAGATTCGGACGACAGACTACGATGGCGATCCGTTCATGGCCCAATCCGACAAGGTATCGTATGGCATTCCGCGATGCTTCAAAGTTATCGGTGACCACCGCCGTCCCCGGAAAATTCCGGGGCACCCGGTCGAAAAAAACGAAAGGGATGCGCTGACGCGTCAGGCAATCTCGCGCCCCGTAGGGATCTGCGGGGGCAATCAAAACACCATCCACGCGTTTTGATAAGAGCATCCGAAGGTAGCTACGCTCCAGTTCACCGTCTTCCCTTGAATCGCAGAAAATCACGGAATACCCACTCTCCCGTGCTACATCCTCCATGCCCCGTATGACTTCGGGGTAGAACACATTGGTGAGATCAGGAACTACGATGCCGATGGTCTTGCTGCACCGGGCTTTGAGACTTCGTGCCACATTGTCGGGGTGATAGTCGAGTGCCTCAATCGCACGAAGCACACGCAGCCTCAGTGCTTCCCTAACCGTAGCCTTTGCATTGATCACGGCAGAAGCTGTGGAAACAGAGACATTGGCCAACCTCGCGACATCGCGAATCGTCATTCTTCTACCTCGAACATATCCACCAGAAATAAGGTCATATCCATAATATCCCTTGAAATCCAAAGTCTCCGCAAGGCACGGCGCATGTGCTACTCGTGCCGTCGAGTCCATTGGCCAACACGTGGTTCGATTTGGCGTCGTACTCCTTTGGAGCACTCGGTTGATGGCCCGCCGTTGCGGAATGAGCCAGAGTGCCGTCAGCCGGATCTGGCGCGCCTTCGCTTTGCAACCCCACCGCAGCGAGACCTTCAAACTGTCTCGGGACCCCTTGTTCATCGAGAAGGTGCGAGACATCGTGGGATTGTACTTGCACCCGCCGGCTCGGGCTCTGGTGCTCTGCGTGGATGAGAAGGCCCAGATTCAGGCCCTGGATCGCACGCAACCTTTGCTGCCGATGCGGCCCGGCCAAGTGGAGCGGCGCACTCACGATTATGCGCGACATGGAACGACCTCGTTATTTGCCGCCCTGGACCTGAAAACGGGCCGGGTGACCGGGGGAGTGCCATCGGCGGCACCGCGGCATCGAATTCCGCCAATTCCTGGATACCGTGGACCACGCTGTCCCACCGGAGTTGGACGTCCATCTGGTTCTGGACAACTACGGCACCCACAAGACGCCGCTCATCCAGCGCTGGCTCGCCAACCGCCCTCACGACCACTTGCATTTCACGCCCACGGGAGCCTCGTGGACCAACCTGGTGGAGCGCTGGTTTGCCCCCCTGATTGAGCGGCAACTCCGGCGCGGAGTGCATTGCAGCACACGCGAACAGGAGTGCAGGGCCATGTGCTGCGGGGCTTCTGCCCGCCGCCGCAATTTCTCATCGTTCTCATAAGTCACCCTTACAAAGTTCATCGAAACGTCCGAGACCCCGGTGTGCTTATGGATACACGCCAAACTTCTCTGTGAGGCCGCCGACGCGCCGGACGCGACGTTCCAAACCCCCAGGAGGGACCTGGTCCGCCACACCCAGGACATAGCGTGGTGCCGAACGCATCACATTCAATACGCTTTTGACATGGATGTCAAATTCCTCATCTGTAACCAAGTCTGTAAAGTAGATTCCCGGCAACCCACCCCAGAGAATTGTTTGGGAGTTCCCGCTCCACTCCGCCCACTTTTCGACCTCAAGGTCTCCCACCGGCGCGGGCGTCAACGCTTCTATAAACGTCAGACCCGTCGAACAAACCTCGCGCAATAAGCCCTTCATCGTTCCATCTAGGTGAATGCAAGAGAACTTACCCACGTCACGGATGCGCGCAGCCCAGCTTTCTTGGTAATCACGCATGAACATTTGATGGAATCTCTTCCCCACGCATTCCGACGAAAGATTTTCCGGAATCATCAAAACCTCGGCAGGACTCTCCACAGCAATGCGCGCCGCTGAGTCGTGCGATCGCCGAATCGCCTCGATCGTCTGTGCGAATTCATCAGGCGCCTCCGCGAAAATTGCAAAGGCCGCACTCACACCCGCGTCCAGCGCAATCATCTGCATCAGCGGACTCTTCGGCAGATAGCACAGCACTACCCCCATTTCGCCCACCTGCGCGCGACGCTGCTCGGCAAAGGCGTAATCCGGCTCGTAGTGTGTGTTGTCATAGATATAGCGATAGGCGCGTAAATCCGCCGCTGACTTGATCAAGTGCTCCGTCGGCGCCTCAGCGAATGAATCCGTCAACCACGTCCAAGTCTCCTGCAAAGTTCCATGCGGTGTCCCGATCTGGCGGTGCCGCAGGTTTCCTTCATTCCATTCATTAACAGCGCAATTCTCCATGATCGTTTTGAACGGGAAGTAACCCTGCAAGTAGAACCCTACGCCCAGATCCCTATGCCATGCGATATAGTCGTCACGCTGCTTGAAGTCTTTCGGCCTTTCTCCTCGTCCGATCATCGCCGTCGCCCAATAGTCCAGGTCCCCAAACCACGGTACTAAATCAGGCTTTCGTCCGCTCAAAATCGCGAGCACTCTCTCCCGAGGAGTCATGTGCGTCCTTCTTCTATATTTTCCCAGGCAAGATCTGCATTTGGCAACCTTGGAGAGCAGGCTGAGATTTCATGCCACCCAAAGTGCCTCTTGCCGGTTCCTGACTCAGGGCAACCCCCCCGTCAGATTACTGCGCTTTATCGCCGGAATTTAGCACCGAGAAAGCCCATTTAAGCCGAATAGGCGCCATATTCGCGGAAGGCCTCGTACATGGCACGAATATTCTCAAGTCGCACATCCGGACCAATTTCTCCGCACGCAACGATGCCACCCTTGGACGAACCACAAGCGTCGAACGTGCGGTGAACTTCTTCCTTTACTTCCGCCGGTGAACCGAACGGCATTATGCGCTGCCGGTCTATATCAGTTCGAAAAGCCACGCGTCCACGCAGGTTCTGCGCGATCCAGTCGTGGCCTACTACGGGTACTTGACAATTGATTACCTGCACTCCGATCTCGATCAAGTCACCCAGGATATCCCGGACCTGCCCATCTGAGTGATACCAGACATTCATGCCTCGCGCACGGACACGCTCGAACATTTGCGCGTATCGTGGCTTGAAAATCCGACGCCACGCGTCAGGCCTGATAATCAGCCCGTTCTGGCTACCCCAGTCATCGGCGAAGTGCAGGCCGTCATATTCAAGTCCAGTCCACTTGTCAATCCACCTTAGGTTGAAGTCCAGCATGTCGTCCAATAATTGGTAGAATTCTTTGGACTCAGTGGCAATGTCCATCAGGAAGCTTTCCATTCCGCGCAACTGTTGGAGTTGCTCGAAATAAGTAATCCACGCTCCCCGAGCATACCAGCGGTCGTCGTAGCCTATCATGTGCCCGCTGTACAATCTACCCGTCGGAGGGCCAGCATCGAAAACCTCAGGCCACCGATACTGCTCATGATGTGTCAGATCACGAATGGGCCACTCGATGGGAATGCCACAAACCCCTTGCCATTCGCAAAGCCACACCGTCCCGAAATCGTCCGCGTTCCTTCCCTTCTTATAGACGGCGGGGTATTCTTCTGCGGAGAGATTTCGCATGAAGTCCCAGCCAAAATCATCTCGAAAACTTGCCAAGATCTCGTCCAAAGCTTGGCCATACTTCAGCTGTGCTGCCGGAAGCACGGCATGAGAAATAGGTACCCGATCTGGGTTACTGAAGTTGATTGCGCGCATTACCCTTTGCCTGCTATTCATTTCGGAGGACTCCTCTTCGTGCATCAGATGCTGCATGATCAACGCGCTCGATAATGAATGCTTCCCGCGGACCGTTCCAAGCACCTAGCAGGCAGGATACCAGATGAGTTTTAGATTTGTCACCGACTGCACAGTCGGTGTACTGCTGGGTGACGTGTTTCACGTTGCCCACTGCGCAACGTGCTGAAATCCATCGGAAGCGTTAACCGGCCTCTTTGCATCACATTTGGAAACATTCACCAGGCGCCTCGCTCGTCCGCGATCTCGCAGTTGCTCGAGCGCTTCATCCCTCGCCTCCGCCGTACCCTGCGCAAGAACCTTGCGCGCTTAACCTGTGTCTTCCTGCGGCTGGCCCTCGGCGTCCGCTATGGCTATGGGGGATTGCATTTGACCTCCGTCGCCCGTGCTTTGCCCCAAGGCGTGCAGTTTAAGAGCAGCTACAAATGGCTGTCCCGTTTCCTGAAGTGCAAATAATCTAATCCTTTCAGTTTGGCCGAGTGCCTGTTCGCGGTGATCCTGGGACAGCGCTCCCCCTCCTGCGTCGGAAGATAAGGTAGGCCTCGCGACTGTGGTAGAGGATGTGGCGATAGCAGGTAGGCCATCCGCTGCGGTGGGGCAAGCGTCCCAAGCTGAGCCACTGCCGGCGGCCGCGGACTTCGGCCTGGACCATCACTTTGCTGCGCCCCCGAATCAAAAAGGGCTGTCGACTGCGGTTCAAATCCTTCACCAGCCGCACGCGGGCGTAGCCGCGATCAAAGACTAAAATCAGGCGCACACCGGGCGGCGCCGCCTCGGCTAACCAAGTCAGCAGATAAGCTGGCGCTGGAAGCGCGCTACCAGCAAGGCTTCGTGACGGAGCGCTGGGGGCGCGGCGTCTTCTGGCAGTGGATTGCATTCCTGCCGCGCGCCAACCGCGAGGCCAAGCCGCTTTCCTCGCATGTCAGCTTCGGCTGCGGGAAGTTTTTCATTTCCGTGGAAACAGACGAGAAACTTTTCAAGTGCGGCTTGCAAATCGAGCGCGGATACGTGAAGGCGCCACGCTCATTCCCTGAACGCCAACTGCGCCCGGACTGGGATTGGCATCGGTCGCTCGAAGGTCTGCGAGTCGGCACCGCTATCGAGCGCGAGCTGCGCCGTCTGATCCTGCGTGAAGGCTTTTGACGCTAAGCTGCGGGCCGTGATGGCCAGCCGCTAAGCCTTGGCCGGAGCGTAACCCCCGGCTCGAGTGTGGCAGCAAAACACAGTCTCAACTTGTGTGCTCTCGCACGAAGCCCATGGCCTGCTCAAAAATGCGGGCCCTTTCAGGCGGAGCGAGGGAGTTGATTCCGTGATCCCCTCCGGGGACACTCAGGAATCGATGCTCTACCTTGTACCGCGACAACACCGCATCCATTTCCACGGATTCTTCGTACGGCACGTCTGTGTCGGCAGTCCCGTGAATCAACACCGTGGGCGGGTATTTCGCCGACACATTGCGAACCGGACAGTAGCGGTCAAACCATTTGGGTTCCACATCCGGGTCATGGCCACTCACTTCCTTCGGCCAAATCCCTTTTTGACGGCAGTACAGGTAGAACTTCGCGCGTTGGTTATCAGCATCCGCTGATGGTGCAGACACACACCCCGTGCCCATGGACTTGCGCGCGACTTCCTCCGGCACCAGGGGCTGCTGCACATAGAAGGAACTGGGACGGGTGTACCAGTTTGCGGCGATATCCCCGTACCCGGAGAGTGAGAGGAGCGCCCGGGGGCGGGGCTCGACGCAGAACCCTGTCATCAAGGTTAGGTATGCTCCCGCAGATCCGCCCGCGACGGCCAGCCTTTCTGCATCGATGTGCAGTAGCTTCGGGCCTTGCTCACGTACCCAGCGGAAGGCGTCCTGGATATCCTGGATAATGGCGGGCAATTTCGTCTCAGGGGCCAGGCGGTAATCCAGCGAGATCACCACGTGCTCCCCGCTAGGGTCCAGCCACTTCGGAGAGTTTCTTCTGGAGCCCATAATCAGGGCGCCCCCGTGAATCCATACGATGACGGGTTTTCTGATGCTTGCCTCCGAACCGTACGCGTCCGCCTTGATCTCACAGCCGCCGGCGGATTTGTAGGTGTAAGTCTTCGGAGCCGCCTCTTGGGCAGCCCGGGAGTAGCGGGGAACCACGACGGATACCGCCGCTGCGGCCACAGTTTTCAGAAACTCATGTCGATTCACGTGTTCCTCCTCTTCGTCGGCTGCCTAGGAATCTCTATTTCCGAAGTCCTTCGGAATTTCCAGCGCTCGTCGGCCGACAACCGCCCGCTCCAGAATCCACCCGAGTGGGGTTCCAGTGCACTGCTTGCCCGAAGAGACGGACCCGGCCACCGCTCGCCCGCGGCGAAGTTCATCAAGCTCGCACCATTCTATAAGAATACCACGGCGCGGTAGAGCCGCAACCAAAAGTTCGAGGATCCGCCGCGTCGGTGCAAGTCACAGGTCGGCGAAGGGCAAGCGCGCATTCTTCGCCCCAGAGTCCGTCAGATGCTGTTCGATGGTATCCGGGAGTTGCTGCACGAGTCGATCACGGACCTTGAGGATCTCTTGGCGTTTCGTTCGTAAATATGAAACACCACAAAACTTCCAACCTCAGGACTTTTTGCGGAGAGCCAACCGAAAACTGGGGGGAGGGCAAGCGAACTACTGATGTTGACTTCAAAGAGAAGCTGTACCAATCTTAAAGGCGGCACAAAGAGCATGACTCGTCCACGCATTGCGGCGATTGTACCCTCCCCTCTATACGTCACTCTTCTGGTCCTATTCGCCAGTCCTGTGTTTTCAGTCACTCCCCTGCAGAACTCAGCAGTGCCAGCATCCGCCGAAAATGCCATGGCCGACGCAAAGTCTCTTGAGGATCGTGGCGCCTACGAAGAGGCCATTCAAAAGTATGAAGCCATCCTTGGGGGTTCTCCTTCATCTTCAGAAGCTCGCCGGGGCCTGGGGAGAAACCTTGCGAAGCTTGGCCGGTGTGAAGAAGCGGCGGGCGTGCTCAAGCCTGTTCTTCGGTTTACGGAGCCTGGGACCGAAAAGCTTCTTGGCACCTGCTATTTTCGCATGCACATTTACGGCGAGGCCATCACTCACCTCAGGAACGCGCAAAAACTCAGACCCGATGACCAGGAAGCATGGATCGATCTCGCACGAGCCTATGCTTCTGCGGGGCAAAGTAAGGAGGCGATCAGGACGCTAAAAGCCTGGCTCGCCGGAAATTCGAAAGACCCCGACGCACTTTATTGGGTTGGCACTTTCTACAACTCCCTGGCCCAGCAAGTCTTAGAGACGATGACTGCGAGGGATCCGAACCACTACCTGGTTCATGAGCATGAGGGAGACCAGCTTCGTTTGAGACAGGACTTCAGCAAAGCCCTGGCAGCCTACCAGGAGGCTTTGAAAGCCGCGCCTGACTCTCCAGGCATGCACTTCAATGTGGGCGACGTTTACTATCGCATGCTGAAGTTCCCCGAAGCCAAGGATGAACTAGAAAAGGAATTAGAGATCAACCCCTACCACGCACAGGCAAACTTCGAGGTCGGGGCAATCAAAATCAAGGAGGGGAGGACCAAAGAAGGTATGGTTTATCTAGAACGCGCGGTGAAGCTCGACCCCGCGCTGGGGGATGCCCACCGCGCACTCGGCCGGGCATTCCTTAGCGAAAAACGGTACGATGAAGCAATTCAAGAGCTCTTAGTGGTGGCTAAATCGAACCCGTTTGACCACACCATCCACGCCATGCTTGCCGTTGCCTACCGCCAGATGGGTCGGCTAAAGGAGGCCCAGCAGGAGACACGGATTTCTGAGAAGCTGATGAACGATAGGGCAACCAACCTACAGCACCTCAAGACTGAAGAACAAAAGATCAACGACCAACCTTCTTTGCCGTCTGCAAATCACTGGGACTGACCGTGTCAACCTCAAGCAGTCAGTTAATTGAGGCTTCCAACGCGCAGGAATAGCGCCAGTCCCGACACCACGCACCGTTCTGTAGCACTAGTTTTCATCTTCTTCTCGTGCAGCGAAGGTTTTCTGCGATCATCGCTTTGCCCAGAATGGCTGGAATTGCCGATCTTCGATTGCCGATTGCTGATGGACATGGGAAGGAGTTGCCACACCACTTTTTCAATCGTCAATCGGCAATCAGCAATCGGCAATGAAAACCTGGTCTTTGGTTGCGGCCGAAGGCCGCGCTGTAGCACTAGTTTTCATCTTCTTCTCGTGCAGCGAAGGTTTTCTGCGATCATCGCTTGGTCCAGGATGGCGGGAATTGCCGATTTTCGATTGCCGATTGCCGATTGCTGATGGACATGGGAAGGAGTTGCCACACCACTTTTTCAATCGTCAATCGGCAATCAGCAATCGGCAATCAGCAATGAAAACCTGGTCTTCGGTTGCGGCCGAAGGCCGCGTTGTCCTACTTCCTCTCGCCCTCTGACAACTTCCGGGAAATTTCACTTTCACTCGCAGCTAAATCTGAACGGCCGGCAGCCCGGTAAACGTCGGCGAGTAGGCTGTGGCTCAAGGGATCGGACGGGTTAATCTGAATCGCAGTTTGCAGCCAAGACCTTGCTTTCGCAGTGTCGCCACTTGCCATCCACGCCTGGCCAAGCGCCCGGCATGTTTCCCAGGAATCCTTGTTGACCCGGAGGGCCAACTCCAATTGAGGAATAGCCTCTCTCACCTCCCCGTGTGCCAGGAAATACTCAGCTACCCTGAGACGCGCCTGGTCGTCCAGTGGGTATGTCCGTAACTCCGCTTCGTATTCCCTTTCAGCGCGGTCGAATGATCCTTGATCCCAGTACATTTCGGCAATGCAACGGTGAGCCCCTTCCAGGTCGGGCTTCAACTCAAGAGCTTTCCGATATTCGAGAATCGCGTTCTGATATTTGCCCTCCCAGGCGAATGATTCTCCGGCAAGTTGGTGGACTCGGTAGGAATTGGGATTTCCTGTCGCGATTTGCCCGTAATATTGCTCCGCCGTCTTGTGATAGGTTTGCGTCAGCAAGTAATATGCGTCCATCACCTCGGAGGAGCCGGCGGGGACTTTCTCCAACTCCGTTGCGGCCTCTTCACTCTTTCCCAAAGCCAGCAAAGTTGAGCCCAGCCAGAAATGGGCTTCCGGCAGATCCGGTTTCATCTTGAGCACGCTCTGGAGAGAAACTAGGGCCTTTCCATAGTGGCCCATGCGAAATTCACTTGCACCCAAGAATAGCTCAGCCGCCCACGTGCTGGGATCTAAGCGCACAGCGCGTTGAAAAGCCAGCGCAGCCTCACTAAACCGGTTGGAGATGTAGTAGACTAGCCCCAGACGCTGAAAAATGTCTGCACGATCGGGGTGTAGTTTGAGAAAACTGACATAACACTCGGAGGCCGAGGCAAAGTTCCGCGCCGCCTCGAATTCTTTCGCCTGTGCCAGCCAATCCTTGCCCCCAGGAACGCTACCGCCCTGCGCACAGACTGGTTCCGTCAACCATGCCAAGCTGACCAGCATCAGCAAAGAGGCAAGAACAACTGTATATGTTGAGAATACTTTCACGGTCCGTAAACCATCGTGGTCGCCCCGCCAGGCAATGCGTCACTATTCCACCTTATTGGTGCGGTGGGCGGCGAGGATTAAACACAAAAGCTCGCACCCGTAGCGACTACTTCAAATCCACACCCACTCCATACATCCGAAACAGCAACCGAGGTGTATCGTTGCGACTCACAAGTTTTCTCTTCTGCCGAAGCAGTTTGCTGTTGATTTCATATGCACCGGAATCTATCTCTGCCCTCCTTCCAGTGCAGCTTGCTGGGTTTCAGCATTCCAAGCACCAACGGTCACCAGCGCCTGATCACGTGTGGCCGGATCGCGCCATAGGATCATAAGTTCGAGGAACTTTTCTTCGCCTGGTTTCAGCCAGAAGTAGTTGTCCGTGCCGTAGAAAGCACGCTGGGTGCCTTTGATGTCGAAATGAGTGAGAAAAGCTGGATTTGATCCGGTATTGCGGACTCGCACCCGCAACCGAGTTTGGCTTTCGTTGATTTCCTTGCGTGATATCACAGTCATCTCCAGCTTGGTGCGGGTCTTGGCCACTTGTGGTCGTAGCCACGGCCCATGTTCAAATTTGAGCGAAGGTTGTGGGGAGGCGCGGTACTTCCGCCGGAATTCTGCCTCTTCCATGAGTTTCAAACAACGAGGCCAGTAAACTGAACGTGAAAGTAATTTGCCGTCGTCCTGCTTCAACTCTGCCACGATGAAGAAGAACTTGTCTTCGAAACTGTTCGGTATGGTGAAATCCCCCAGCTCAAGCGTAGCCACGGACGGCCCGGGTTTTGCCTCGAGCTTGCGTTCTTGATGCCAAATAGAATGGAACTGGTCGTCGTAAACATTAACGGAGGCTGAAAGCCCGGTGAGAGGTGTCGGGGGAGCGTGCAAGGCACTAACCGAAATGGGAATCCTCTCACCTTTGGCCCACATTAGCTCCGGAAGCCTGACCATGATGTGCGTGGGTTCGTAGGTACGTTTCTGGAAATAGTAAGAAGCCGTGGGCTGGTCGAGCCCATCTACGAACATGAAGAACTGAATAGGCCATGGAACCGTGAAGGACCACGGCATTAACCCTGTAGTGACAGGGTAGTTCGCTGACAAAAGATCTGAAATGATCTGGCTGAACTCGGCGGCGGCAATCTGGTTGGCATCGCAAAACCCCTCGAGGGTTTGCGAAGACATATCGTCAATCTGCGTGGCGCGAGTCCACATTATCCTCGGCTCTCCGCTTGAATAGGTCATAAAGTGGTGAATGAACTCCGGGTGTGACGCAGCAAAGTCTTTACCGAAAATGTCGCCCAGAGGAGAGTCGAATTCCTTTTTGTCAATCACCTGCAGGAGCGATTGGGCTTCGGGCATGTTGAAGATGCCTGTTTCACTTATGAAGGGCACCAATCGGTAGAGGCGTCCGTACCAGGTCGGGTCGAAATCAACGTAGACATGTAAGTCCCCAGGATCGGGCGTAGTGCGAACGAACATCCGCGAGCTGTCAAAATCCCTAACGGACCGCTCCAAGATTCCGCTCGTCGTACCGTTCCCAAACGAGTAGGGGTTAAACTCGTTTCCGCCGCACCAAACTGAAAGCGAAGGGTGATTCCGCAGGCTGAAAATGAGGTGCATTACTTGAGCTTCCCAGACGTCCTGTTTCCACCCAGGAGTCTCCGTATTCCCGATGGGGAAATCCTCCCAAACCATGATTCCCAATTCATCGCATAGCTGGAAAAAGTCCTCCGTCTCCGGGTTGCCTCCTCCCCATACTCGGATCATCTGGATGCCCGCAGCACGAGCACATTCAAGAAGCCAGCGATAGCGGTCGCGAGGGAGGGTTAAAAGAATATCAAGAGGCCAAGCCCAATTGATTCCCTTCACGAACAGGCGGCGACCGTTGACTACGAACTGCCAATTCTCCCAGCGGTCCTGGGTGCGGGGTCCAGCACTGCGCTCGTGCCGAATTGTCCGGACGCCATAGTCGAACTCAATTCTGTCGGTCGCGTTGCCTTTTTCCATCAACGTAAGCTTTACAAGGTAGACATTAGGATTGCCCATCCCGTTCGGCCACCATAGTTTGGGATTAGCTACTCGTATCTCTTTTTCAACCCAGTTTCGCCCCTCGTAAAGCTGTAATTCGTAACTCTGGCTGAAAACCCGCCTGGAATTGGCCTTGTCATACAACTCCACTTGAAGCTGATGCGGTGTTTCAATTGGCTTGGAAGTCCAAGCATTGCGATAATCAACCAAGAGATCTGGTTTCCAAGGATGGAGCTGGAAGCTGAGGGAATTGGCGTTCACCAGCACTTCCGCAGTTAGCTCGAAGTGAGCCTCCCGACTATTGGCCTCTCTGGTGATCAGAAACGGCCGCTCCAAATTGGTCCGAGGAATAATCTCCAGCCTGACATCTCGCCAGATGCCAAAGGGTAAGAACTCTTTCATTCCAACCCCGCTACCGGCGGAAATGTACTTATTGCCTCCACCAAGGCCCCACGGCACGATAACGCTCTCAAGTGACTTCTCGTCCCACTTCGCAGCTCCGTAACTTGCTGCTTGAACTTCCACGATCAGTTCATTCGGACTTTCAAAGTGGAGATGTTTACTGACTTCCGCTTCCGGCCCGCCAAACATCCCCTCATGCCTGCCCAGCAGCTCACCATTTAGCCATATTCTTGAGTAGTATCCCAACCCGTCAAAACAAAGCAAAACGTATCGGCCGCGCGCGGAGGCGGGGACTCGAAACTGCCGACGGTAATACCATACCTTGTCAGGAACCCAAGCATACTGCTTCGAATTAAGGTGGTAGTAGGGATGCGGCAACTGCCGGGCAAGATACAATCCCCACTGAACCGAACTGGGAACCCGCGCGGAAATCCATTTGGACTCGGGGCTGAGATCTTCAGGCTTGGCAATGGGCACGTCGCGATAAGCCAAGTCCCAATTTCCGGACAAAGAGAAATGCTGTTCCCCTGAGCGAGGCGAGATGTAGTAAGGCTGCCAAAGCGTTTTCCCCTCCTGCTGGGCGCACATTTGACTCCCACTAACATCTAGCAAAGAAAGTATGCTGAGGATCAGAGCGCAAAGGCGGATTTTCATGAATTCCAGTCTCCTGATGAAACGTTCTCAAGAACCACTTCGGCCAATTGAGTTTCTACGTCGCAGTTCCAATAGCGTCAGAAGGCAATTCAGTGCTACAGACACATATAGGTCAATGAAGCCCTCATCTTTTCGAACTAATCATAAGGCTTTCCAGATCGCGAAAGCTGAGAGGAGCCCGGGCGCGACCAGAGGCAAGAGTGGATGATCTCGTCGCCGGGGCGCGTTCGGGCGACAGCCCTCTGACCACGCTCGTTGCCGCAGTATGTGCTCGATGCAACTCCTCACGCCTTCCTGGAAGGCTGAAGAATGCAAGGCTCACGCGCAACAAACAGTGGCAGTCCTCCAAACAAAGCGGCATTCTAGCTCCAAAGTGGGAATTCCCGGTCAAGGACGAGAGACGGTTCATATACAAGGCGTAACAACCTAAGAATGAGCGAGAAAATGATGGGATTTCTTATTCGAGCAAAATCGGAACCTGCAGGCACCGAATTAACCATGGCGATCTGAAGCTGAGAAGAAACGTTTCTGTATCTTGTAAGACATCATTGTTGCCCCTCCATATTAGCCTGCCTGGTGGCCGTACTGCAATTATATCTGGCATCGCGCTCAGAAATAGAAACGTTTCTTACTCTTTTCTTGACAAGGACCATTTACATGTGCTACCAGAGCTTTCTGAATTTGCTAGATAGAACCTTAAGGTGACAAGAAGACCGTCAGATCTGGAAGTGACACATGCAAAGCGTTACGTACGCCATTCTTCTAGTTCTAATGCTGTCCAGTTTCCCGATTACCGGTAAGAGCCAAAAGGCGCAATCTTTGATCGTAGTGACGCACGAGGTTCTGCTGAGCGGCGGGGACTGGAAAATGGGGTCGTACCCAGTGGGTGAAGGCGAGAAGCAGAAAGTGTACTCGGCGACGTTTGAGGACCGCGGCTTTCGGACAGTGAAGGTCCCAGGCGAGGTACAACTGGAGCTGGGGTTAAAGGGGATGGACCGCTATTACCAGAGCAAGGAGTTGAGCACGATAAACGAAAAGGAGTGGTGGTACCGGAAGCAGTTCGTAGTGCCGAAGGAGGAGCGAGGGAAACTTCTGAGGTTGAAGTTCGAAGGGGTGGATTATTACGCGACGGTGTGGTTGAACGGGGAGAGACTGGGGGAACACGAAGGAGCTTACGTGGCATTCTCCTACGACGTGAGTCCAATAGTGAAGTTTGGCGCAGAAAATACATTGGTCGTGAAGGTTACTTGCCCGTGGGTGCCGATGGATCGGGCATTTGGTGAATATCTGAAAGGCGATTGGATGATGCCTGACCCAACTCAAGTGACCTTCCCGTATCAGCCTTACGCTTTGGGTCCCTACTGGGGAGGAATTCCGGCGTACGGAAACGCGGCGTTCCCCATGGGGCTCTTTCGAGACGTGAATTTGATAGTGTCGGGCTGGGCAGTGGTGGACGATATGTTTGTGCGGACTGAAGGATTGGCCAAGGATGCCAGCGCTAATCTGGAAATTACAGGAACGATAAGAAACTACGAGGCGCAAGAGGTCGTGGCTGAACTGAAACTGAAGATCGAGCCGGAGAACTTCTCCGGAGTTGGCCTAACACTGCCAAGCGAAACGATGACTCTTCATCCTGGGGAAAATACCTTCCGGCAGAAAGTGGTGGTGAAGGACGCACACCTATGGTGGACATGGGATTTGGGGAAGCAGAACCTTTACAGGTTGGTAGCAGCCATCTCACCGCCGACCAGTACGGTGACAGACACCAAGATCACGAAATTCGGCATTCGAACCATCAGTCGTCATCCGGACATGAGTTACTGGCTAAACGGCAAGCGTCTGTTTCTCAAGGGCGCTTGGTATCCGATGTCGGATTACTTCGCAAGCGTACCCACGGAGGAGACATATGTGAAAGATCTGGTTCTGTACCGGTCTGCGAATCTTAATCACATTGTGAACTTCACGGTTGTGGAGAAGCCGATCTTTTATGACTTGTGCGACCAGATGGGGATTCTAGTGATTACTGAACTTCCTTTTGGTCAATTCGGCCCACAGCAAGCGCTCAACCCGTCTTACCCCCGTTACGAAGCATTCGTAAAATCTGCCCTTACGCAGGTTGAGGAGATCATCGTTGCGTTGCGCAACCATCCCTCGATCATCGAGTGGGCTGCCTTTGCTGAGTCACATCAAAAAGACAACGGGGGCTGGGGCTTCGGTTCGACGTCTTTTGCCAGCTACGACTATCAAGGTTTCTCGGATGAGATTGGGAAATTGGTTGCCAAGTTGGATGCAGGCGTCATCTATCAACCCAGCCTGTGTGACTTTGGAGAACAACACTTCTGGATGGCTGGCACGGGAGTGAAGGAGGGATACAACGAGCACTTCAACGCTGAAGCCGGTTTTGTTTCAGAATATGGCAGCCTGGCATTGCCTTCGTCTGAGAGCCTGGAGAAATTCTTGTCTCCCGAGGATCTGTGGGGCGAGAAGAACAGGACCCTGCCCACGTGGTTTAATTTGCCGATCAGTATTCCTGCGTACTCTTATCTGACCAGCTTTGAGTACGCCGGACTTTTCAGCATTTTAAGTCACATCGACGAGTTCATTGATCGAAATATTCAGTCTGCGCAGGAACTTGTGGATGACTCGCAACTCTACCAGGCCTTCCTGATGAAATACGCGAGTGAGGTCTACCGCCGCAAAGTGCACAAGCCTATCAACGGCATAAGGGTCTGGGCCTACACCGAGGTCGCCCCTGGTATCCAGTGGGGGTTTGTCGACTACAACCGCATTCCCAAGATGGCTTACTACTCCTTGCGACAGGCACTCGAGCAGTTCGATTTGAACTTTGCCTACGAGCAGGTGCTGGAGTCACAGGTTTCGGGTAATGAGTTGAAGATTCCAGTGTGGATCGTAAATGAATATAGGAGAGAAGTGCCGGTGGAGGTGCGGTGTGAGATTGTGAACCTGCAAGGACAGAGGGTTTGGAAAAAAGACTTCGAGGCAACCGTAGCAGGCGACGCAAGTCAAGAGGTGGGGGAAGTAGACTGGGTGCCGCCTGACACACCGGGAGTGTACGTGTTGAAAGGGCAGGCGACCGAGGTGGGAGGCAAGTTGCAAGCGGAAAACCGAACTTATATCAAGGTGACGCCAAAGCTTTTGAGGCGGCCGGCAAGGGTGCTAGTGATTGGAGAGAAAAAGTACAGTGTGCCGGTGGTGGCGATGCTGCGGGCGATGGGGATGAAAGTGGAGGAAATAGACGAAGAAGACTTTCTCCAACTGAAGGCTTTGAAGGATTCAGCGGCAATCAAGAATAGCTATGACGTGGTGTGGCTGGCGTCATTCGACTCGATCTGGAAGTTGTTGAGCAAGGACGAAGCGGAGGGGCTAAAACAAGCGGTCAGTGAAGGGTTGAGTTTTATCCACACAGGGGGACCGGGGAGTTTCCACGGAGGTTACGGCAAGGGAGCGTGCTTGGAGCTCACTTCGCTGGCGGAAATGCTGCCCGTGAATTCAATGAAGCAGAATGATCTTGTCTACGGAGAAACGACAGCACCGCAGCGAGCTGGCGAGATGAGGGTGGGGAGGATAACCGAAATTGGGGCAAGCGAGCAAAGCGCGGGATGGGATACGAGCCTGCTGAAAAAATACGGGCTGGCGGGATTCAACGAAGTTGAGTTAAAGGCGGGGAACACGCAGATCCTGGCGATCGCAGGGCGACCGCTGTTGGTGGAAGGACACTACGGGCGAGGACGGACGCTCGTATTCACGGGGTTCACACCGGAGTACGTGCCGGAACATGCCTTCTGGAATCCGCAAGTGGTTTTCCCATACCTGGTCGACCAGGAATTGTACGTGAACCCGGAGAGCAAAGCATATTTTGACGTGTTCATGCGGATGATGGCGACGGCGACGGGAGAGAAACCAGCCGTAGAGTACGGCCGTATGTTATCGGCGCGGGAGAAACCTCTATTCGAAACACTGAAGGAGCAAGCGGGAACGGAGTTAAAGGTCCCGGAAGGTGTTGCAGCCGCGGTCTCGGGAGATGAGGCGAATGTGAGCCTAAACATCGAGAACGAGAGCCGCTATGCGCACTTGGTGAGAGTGTCGGCGGTGTGGGAGGCGGAATCCGCCAAAGCTCCGTATTTAGTGATGTATAGTGACAATTATTTCGATCTCTTGCCGGGAGAGATGAAAGCGATAGACGTGCGGGTACTCACGCCCCGTGGACTGACGGGGACGATCAAAGGGAAATTTATGGTGAAAGGCAGTAACGTCTCTCCGGCCGTGGTTCCGATTACCTTGCGGGCAGAGTAAGAACTGCACTTCTCCAAAAAATGGATTTCGTTACGTTACTGCGTGCGCACTCAAACAATACGCAGGTTCAGTATTAGAGAAGTTCTCCAAATGGGAGGGGGGAGGCATGGTGGTGCCATTGCACAGGCATCCACTGATATTCTCAGGAGGTTTTTATGAAACGCCGGAATTTTCTTCAGAGCGCGCCAGCCACACTGCTCGGGGCGACCAGCACACTGGCCATGGGCAGGGACCGATTGAATGCTGGCCAGGAACAGACCGCAGAACCTCGATCGGCATTGGTAAAGCCCGGAGACTTCAAGAAAGAACCATTCAAGCGTCTCGTCATCTTAGGTGAGAGCACAGTCGAGGACGGGCTATTCCTTGAGCACAAAGAGGATCGTTACGCCGACGTTCTGGTACGGCTCATCAACACCTGCCAAGAACATCCCATTGAGTATTTTAACAAGGGGATCGGCGCAAACGCCATCTCGCCACGGAGTCCAGGGTATGCACAGTCACGCAAGCCTAGCGCCATTGAAAGGTATAAGACGGATGTAATCGACATCAAACCGGATCTTTTTATTCTCGCGTACGGCCTGAACGACATGCGTGCGGGCATGCCCCTCCTCGATTTTAGGGAGGACATGGCTACAATCATCCGCGACGTCCAAAAGGCTTGTTCGCCTGTGACACTGCTCACGACCGTTTACTACATGACCGGTTGGAAGAGTTACCCGCCCTATAACAAAGGGAGCGTCGGGCTGGCTCTTAAGTACAATGACTGCATCCGCAAACTGGCGACGGAGTTCGGTTGCATTCTGGCTGACGTCTGGTCGGCTGAGGGCGGAGCAGACTGGCTTATACACTGTGACGGCGTCCACGCTAACAAAGTCGGAAGCCAGGTGATCGCTGGCCGCATTTTCGAGGCCTTGGCCCAGCACGCCAGTGGATTGACCAACTGGACCTTTGAATTGAACCAGAACACTGATTGGACGCGCATCAATCTGGTGAAAAGGTCGGAAGCCGGAGACCCATTCAGAAAGACATGGTGAAAATACATCGATATTTCTTCCTTTTATGGCTCATCTGTTGCCCCCTATTCTCATCCGCCGCAGCTCGAAGCACAACCATTTCGCTTGACGGGGAATGGGACTTCGTCGCGGATCCCAATGGCGCCTTGGACGTGCTCAAACTCTCCTCGGTGGAGAATGTGCGGCCAACCCGAGTCCCATCTTCCTGGCAGTCCGAGTTCGCAGACCTTCGGGACTACGCCGGAGTGGCTTGGTACTGGCGCTCTGTAACCATGAAACGTCCCACACGGGACGAGGTAGCCGTGTTGCGCTTTGGAGCGGTTGATTATCGTGCCGAGGTCTATGTCAATGAACAGAAGCTTGGGACGCACGAAGGCGGCTATACCCCCTTCGAGTTTGACATCTCTTCCATCCTCCGCACGGGTAAGAACCGGATTGCGGTGCGGGTTGTAGATCCCGGAGAGAAGCCCAGCGTCGTGGAAGGCATCGCCTACGCCGAAATTCCCCACGGAAAACAGAGTTGGTATGTCCAGACCAGCGGATTGTGGCAGAGTGTCGAAATCCAGATTCGACCACGTATTCGACTGGGCACCGTTCACGCGCTGGCCGCCGCGAATGGAGACTTCAAAATCGACATCCCCGTGGTGAAGCCGGCCTCAGGAGCGCAGACTGGCGGCTCAACCAGAGTAAATGTGGAAATACGTGACGCCTCCGGCAAAGTTGTCTGGCAACAATCCCGGGATCTCAGCAACACACTGGCGGATGCGCAGTTTACGGGGAATCTCCCCAACCCGCGAGTATGGAGTCCTCTTGACCCGGCGCTTTACACCCTGCGCGCCAGCCTGAGCTCGGGCGATTCTCGGGACTATCGCTTCGGTTTCCGCACCTTCGAAACGCGAGATGGAAAGTTTTATCTGAATGGCAACCCGTTTTATCTTCGCGGGGCGCTTGACCAGGATTTTTATCCCGACACAATCTACGTGCCTCCATCGCTTGATTACATCAAGGACGAGATGCGGAAGGCGAAAACGCTTGGGCTGAATCTGCTGCGTTGCCATATCAAAGTGCCGGACCCGCGTTACCTCCAGGCGGCAGATGAAGTGGGGATTCTGGTTTGGGACGAAATCCCCAATTGGGACAAACTCACGGAAAACTCCAAACGCCGTGGGATGGAAACGCTCCGCGGCATGGTGGAGCGCGACTGGAATCATCCCTGCATTGTCATCATCAGTATCATCAACGAGGGGTGGGGATTCCACGAGAGCCAAGCCCCTGACCGCCAATGGCTAAAGGAAACTTATCTGGAAGCGAAGAAAATCGTCCCCGGTTGGCTGGTTGTTGATAACAGCGGCGCATGGGGGTATGACAACTTTCATATGGCCACTGACATCGCCGACTGCCATACCTATTCCGCCATTCCAGACTACGCCACAGACTTTGACCGGTTTGTGGAGGAGCAAGCTCGGCGTCCGCACTGGCTTTTCGGCCCTTATGGTGACGCCTCCCCCAAGGGTGACGAACCACTCGTGCTTTCTGAGTTCGGTAACTGGGGACTCCCACACTTACCACGTGACAAACCCTGGTGGTTCGCGCGTGACTTCGGGTTTCTGGGACAGATTGAGGGTCGCGAGGTTACGAAACCCGGCGGGATCGATCAGAGATACGTTGATTACCAGTACTCTTCTGTTTTCCCCAGCCTCGATGCTCTGACGGATGCCACCGAGTGGCACGAATACCTCTCGCTGAAATACCAGATCGAATCCATCCGATTACATCCGGAAATCCAGGGCTACGTCGTCACGGAGCTCACTGACCTGAACTGGGAGCCGAATGGTTTGCTGGACATGTGGCGAAATCCCAAGGTTTTTGCCGGCTTATTAGGCAAGCTGCAGCGCGATAATATGATCGTACTTCGCGCGGATAAAGCGAACTATTCCGCGGGTGAGAGCGCAAAGGTAAACATTTTTGTTTCGCACTACGGTCAGGAAATTCCTGCCGCAGCAAGAATCTCTTGGAAGGTCGATGGCACACTGCTGGCTGGAACGTTGCGGCTGCCCAGCGACGCTATTGCCTCTGTCGTTTCGGTCGGCAAGGTAGAGTTCGCGGTCCCCTCCACGTCTGCTCCTACGAGAGAAGTGTTGACGGTGGAACTAATTTCGGGAGAGAAGAACTTGGCAGAGAATTCGTTGCAGTTTTACGTTTACCCCGCGGCGCGACCCGAACAGCCCCCCCACATTTCGTTTTACGACCCATCAGGAAATCTGCGGCGGCTGGCCGATGAAATGTATACCCGCGGCTACATTGCACCCTCTGAAGCGGAGGCGTTGCCCCTGCTGATTACCTCGACGTTCGACAGCCAGGTAAAGAGAAAACTGCAAGCCGGTGGCCAGGTCATCTTGCTGGCCAACGGCCATCAGACCTTGGCGCCGGGAATCGAAGTCGTCTCCCGCCAAGGTAACGGACGGGGTTTTGATTTCGCCGATTTCCTCTGGGTGCGCAAGACGCGACCCCCATTCACCTCAATAGGATTCGATACCATTCCGGGATTCGAGGTCCAGCAGGCGACTCCTACCGCGATCGTACAGGGCATCCCCGCGAAAGACTTCCTGGATGTGCTTGCGGGTATGTTTTACGGCTGGGTTCAATTAAACTCCGGTGTTCTCGTTCAGGCGAAGTGCGGAAAAGGCAAGCTGCTCATCTGCACGTTCTCCCTTTCAACGACTTACGGGAACGATCCGTACTCCACTTACTTGCTTGATGCGCTGGTGAAATACGCAGTCTCCGACTTGACGCCAGGATTCGAGGTTCCGATATCTGAGTAACGTATATGACTTTGCTGACTGCATTATTCCTGTGCATGGTTTCACTGGCGCAGGATGGCGCGCAAAACGCAGCCTCCCATCAACAAGCGGGAAATCGGTACTTAGCATCCCAGCAGTTCGACAAGGCCATTGAAGAATACCAAGCAGCGTTGCAGGTCAACTCGGAATTACCGGAGGTACACAACAGCCTAGGTTTGGCGCTGATTGGCAAAGGCGATCTTAACAGGGCGATCCGGGAATTTCAGGACGCGGCCCGCATAGCCCCCCGTTATGTTGACGCCCGCTCCAATTTGGGGCTTGCCTTGTTGAGGAACGGGGACATCCAAACCGCCCTCAACGAACTTCGTACGTCGGCGGAATTGGACCCACAATCCAGCCAGGTGCAGTTCCGTTTGGGTTTAGCGCTCTCAGCCGCGAATGAGTTAACTCCCGCAGCCGCAGCCTTCAAAAATGCCTTGGCACTGCGCCCGGATTATCCTGAAGCCCTGAATAACCTGGGAGTAGTCTACGTTCGTGCTAACAAGTCTGACGAAGCGCTCTCCATGTTCCGGCAAGCAACGCAGTTGAAACCTGACTATGCCGAGGCGCACTACAACTTGGGTATTGCGCTTAGGGAAAAGGGTAATTGGCAAGCAGCCATCGAGGAAACTCGCAGAGCTATCGAAATCAGACCTGATTACGTTGAGGCACATCGAGAATTGGGGGTAACCCTCGCGGCCGAAGATGAGCCCGAAGCGGCTGCGAAGGAATTGCGCACGGCGCTGAAGATGGATCCAAACTCTTCCGATACTCACCTTGAACTCGCACGGCTGCTGTTGAAAAGAGGGGAAAGGCTCGATGCAATCGGCGAGTTCGAAAAAGCCGTTGAACTTAAGCCGAATTCTGCGGAGGCATTTAATGGCCTGGGCGTAGCGTTAGCCGAAGGTGGGAGCCTGGACGAGGCGATCCCTCACTTCCAGGCCGCGTTGCGGTCGAATCCCGCTTATCTGGATGCTCATTACAACCTTGGGATCGTCTACATGATGCAGTCTAAGTTCGATGCGGCAGCAACCGAATTCAAGACCGCTGTGCAACAAAGTCCCCGCGATGCAAGGTTTCACTACCATCTCGGTTCGTCTCTTGCCAAACTGGGTGACTTGGACCGAGCTATCTCCGAAATGCAGGAGGCCCTCCAACTTGATCCAAACTCGCCGGGGATGCACTACAGCTTGGCGCGACTTCTTCTCAAGAAGGGTGATCAGGCTGGCGCCGCCGAGCATTTTCAAGCCCAAGCCAAGCTGGAGGAGGCAAGCCGTTCAGCAAAAATCGGACACGCAAAAACCGTCCTGCATATTGCCGAGGGGTTGAAGGCGATGTCGGGTGGTGACGCGAAAACAGCCGTGCACGAATTCCAACTGGCTGTGCGGTTTGATCCCAACTCAGCCGAGGCCCATAACCACCTCGGCGTAGCACTGTCCAAGACGGGCGACGCCAAGAATGCGATGGCCGAATTTCGCAAGGTCCTGGAGATCGAGCCGCGGAATGCCGCAGCTTACAATAATATGGGCGGGCTTTTGCTGCAGAAGGGGGACCTGGAGTCCGCCATGAACCAGATCGAACAAGCCGTGAGACTCAAGGGGGACTTCGCGGAGGCGCATTACAACCTCGGGACACTGCTGCTTCGCCAGGGCCTGCTCGAACAAAGCAAAGCAGAGTTCAAGAAGGCTCAAGAATTGGACTCGCAGTTGAAACCACCCCGGGATTGACATTATAGTGGCCCGCTATCCCGAGATAAATGGCTTTCGCGCTTCAACGTAAGCGTCAAGCGAGCTACATGCGCACGTACCCCTTGCCATTGACAGCATCCAGGGCTCCCACCGTTTCGTCCCGGAACAGAGTTTCGTAACGAATACCCTCGCACTGCCGCATGTTGTAGATGGCGATGCCTAAGTTGACGGCTTCATTGACCAGCACAAACTGCCCGCCCGAAAGCTCATCCACAAGGCACGTACGGTCCAGATTCTTGTTGCGGACCTCGACATCAAATTCGTCTACCATACCCTTGCCGTCCGCCCGATCCTTCATAAGCGTGGAAGCATACCCGAAGGAACCACGGGACGCCCCGGAGGCGAGCGCTGCATGCGGCCCTTCACGCCATACCTGGACAGGTCCGAGGTAGAGAAAAAACGGGCTTAACATTTTAGACTTGACAAACTCCAGCCAATCGGCTACAGTGCTAGCGTATGGCTGGAAACGCGGTATGTGGTAGGTGGGGAATCGAAAAGAGGTGCTGGGGGCTAGGGGTTGGGGACTGGGGGACGAAGGCCTGCCCGCCGCCGGCGCGTCCCAGCACCACTCGCTCAATTTATCCTGCCGCCCAAGAAACCCCACCAACCTTGAAGAGAATTTCCTTTTTTGACCGAACGACACGGGAATGTTGTTGAAAACAAAGGACGACTGTGGAAGACTCTGCACAGAAGCGGGAATGTATATGAAAACAAAGGAGATAAATGGTAGTTGGGAAATGAAAAACAGGTGGCAGGATCCAGAACCTGGACCGTGCGTTCAGTCTCACGATTGGAGGTCTCCAGAACCCTGTATCTCCCGGATCTGCCGATGGAGTTCTTCGATGCGGGTACCAAGTGTGGCGCCTCGTTCCGTCAAATCGGCGAGGTCCTTCTTTCCCGTCAGAAGGCTCTCATCCCTCCCGATCTGGCGTTTGGTTTCTGTGATCTCAGCATCGGTTTTGCGCAGCCGCTGTTTCAGAGTCTCTACCTCGGCCAGGAGCGGCTTCCGACTGGCCTCCGCTGCCATCTTCGAGGTAATACTTCGTGTCCCGGCACAGGACGAGCACGCACACCGGCGCGTCGGCATTGAACTTCCCATAGTCGGTGGTCTTAGCAATTCTGCGCAGCATCCCGGGATCGGTCACGACGACGAATTCCCATGGCTGGATATTGATAGCCGTGGCGGCCAGCCGCCCGCAATCGACGATGTCCTCGATGATCTTTTTTGGCACCGGTTCGCCCTTGTAGGTGCGGACAGAGCGGCGTGTTTTCAACACCTCAATCGCGTCCATGGCTGCAGTCCCCTTCCGGCTGTCACGCACCCCCACGCAGTCTGGGTTGCGACTCACCGCGGCGCTCACCTGGAGGGCGATAGCTCCACAGTGACCTGATCACGGTCAAGCAATACCGCTGCGCCGGGAGTTTGTCAATCTGTCAACATGTCGTACAGTCGTAGCCATGGCAAATCCGCTTTCTGGATTTGGTGTGGGTTCATCCCCGTGCCACCCCACGGTCCACCATCCCATTCAGACCTGAAGCTGGGTGATAACTCAGTCGCGCTTCACCAGCGCAATGTGACGTCAATCGCGCAATCTCCTCCCGAGGCGACTAGTACTTTAGAGTGTTGCAACTTGTCGAGCAGAGGAATATGAAGGAAGCATACTTACGGGAGGAGGTATGACTCCACCTGGAATGCAGTCAGTAGGGACATCTGGGGAAACAGCAGGCAAGTCAGCGGCTCATGTGACGATATCGCCGCGCTACTCCCCTTGGGTGAAGATCTTGCGGGGCCTCATCTTACTTTTTCCCTTTATAATGATAGGTTTAGATCCGGTGCGCGTGCTGGCCCAGGACAAGCAAGTCCCCCCAGACTTGTTCGAAGCGAGCATCGAAGACCTGATGAAGGTCGACATCGATTCGGTGTACGCGGCCTCGGGGTACAGGCAGAAAGTTACGGAGGCGCCGGCTTCGATAACGATCATCACCTCCGATGACATCCGGAAGTATGGTTATCGCACCCTGGCGGACATCCTCAGTAATGTGCCTGGGTTCTACATAAGTTATGACCGCAATTATAGCTACGTGGGAATTCGCGGCTTTGGCCGCCCGGGAGATTATAACAGCCGCATCTTGCTGCTGGTGGACGGCCACCTCTTGAACGACAACGTCTATGACCAGGCCTTGATCGGAACGGAGTTCCCGATTGACGTTGATCTGATTGACCGGGTGGAGGTGATCCGCGGCCCGAACTCCTCCCTGTATGTAGCCAATGCCTTCCTGGGGGTCATCAACGTCATTACCAAGCGGGCCCGCAACTCAAGAAATCTTACCGCTTCCGCCGAGTTGGCGAGTTACGGCACGTTCAAGACTCGCGTCACTTACAGCAACCGCTTCCGGGACGGTTTGGAGCTGCTGCTGTCGGGGTCTTTTTATGACAGCCGGGGCCACGAGAGGCTGTATTTCCCGGAGTTTGACACTCCCGCGACGAACTATGGCATCGCGCAACACGTCGATGGCGATCAGTATCGCCAAATCTTTGCGGACCTCTCCTATCATGGCTTGACGCTCGAAGGAGCCTACGGATGGAGGGATAAGACGATCCCCACGGCTTCCTTCGGCACCATCTTCAATGATCCCGGGACGAACACCATTGATGCCCCAGGCTACCTCGACCTCAAGTACGAACATAAGTTCGGCGGCGACTGGGGTTACAAGGCCCGTCTGTACTATGACCACTACACGTATGATGGCACCTACATCGATGATAATTCAGCGTCGGGCGGGCCTTCGCGAGTCGTCAACAAAGACCTGGGTTTTGGGCAGCGCTGGGGAGCAGAGTTCGATGTTTCCAAAAAGCTCTGGGCTAACCAGACCCTGATCGCAGGGTCGGAATACCGCGATAACTTTAAGCAGGATCAGCAGAACTATGATGTCCAACCGTACTTCCAGTACTTGAACGACCGAAGGTCTTCCACCATTTGGGCCCTCTTTGCCCAGGACTCGATTCCCATTCGGAGCAATCTCGTTCTCGACCTGGGACTGCGCCACGACCAATATTCGACGTTTGGCGGTACCACCAACCCGCGTGTGGACCTTATCTATACTCCCTTTGAGAAGACCACGATCAAACTCCTGTACGGTCATGCGTTTCGTGCGCCTAATGCTTACGAGTTGTACGAGTACGGGGGTGGCAGCGAGCCCAATCCGCACCTGAAGCCCGAAACTGCTAAGACCAGCGAACTGGTGCTCGAGCAGTCCCTTCACAACGATTTCCGCCTGACGGTTTCCGGCTACTTCTATCCCATCCGGGGACTCATCAGCGAGGAGGATGACCCGGTCACGGGGCTGATTGTTTACCGCAACAGCCAAAAAATTAATATGCAAGGGCTGGAATTGGCGCTCAATAAGAAGCTGCTTTCCGGCCTGGAAGCCGGGGGCAGCTTCAGCTATGAGGATGCTAAGAACGTGAGCAACGGGAGTCCTCTCACCAACTCTCCACACGAATTGGCTCAAGCCCATCTGAGCGTGCCGCTCTTCCATCGACAACTCTTCGCCAGCATGAACCTTCAGTACGTCAGCAAAAGAAGAACCCTGGCGGGGAATTATGCTGCCGGCTACCTCGTCCCTAACCTCACGCTCTTCAGCCCAAAGGCGCTGAAGGGATTCGAGGTCTCGGCAAGCCTCTACAACCTTTCCGACGAAAGGTATGGCGACCCGGGCTCGCAGGAGCACCGCCAGGACATTATCTTTCAGGACGGGCGAACCTTCCGAATTAAAGTCGGATACCGATTTTAGGGCCACATGATGAATATCCGCCGACCGAAGCACAACGAGGTGGGATCAAGTTGGGGTTGGCGCTTCCTGGCCAGGGTTGGGAGGCGCCGAATCCGGCAAGCTTCCCTCTTCCTTATCGCTTGCGGGGTCTTCTTCAATGCCGCCCAGGAGGTCCTCTCGCAGAATGACGAGAGGATGGAATACCCGGTCAAACTTGCCTTCCTGTACAACTTCACGAAGTTTGTTGAATGGCCGCCCGACTCGTACCGCGATGCGAGCACGCCCCTGAGGATATGCGTCGCGGGAAATGACCCCTTCAGCGATGACCTTATACGGGAGTTACAAACCCGATCCGTAGGGGGACGACGGGTCGAGATTGAGACGCTGAAATCGAGCGACACCCTGAAGAGTTGCCAACTCGTTTTTGTCCCTGCCACGGAGAAGAAACGGGCCGCCGGGATTGTGGCCGCCCTGAACGGTTCAAGCGCACTGACCGTCGGCGAATCCGCGGGGTTCACCAGGCTGGGCGGCATGATCAACTTCACGGTGGAAGACAACAAAGTGCACATCGAGGTGAACGTTGACGCTGCCGAGCGTGCCCGATTGAAAATTAGCTCGAAGCTTCTCGTTTTGGCGCGAATTGTCAAAGAGCCAGGTCAGGGAGGGAGAAGTTGAAGTGACCGCCTATCGAGACCTATCCATTAAACGAAAGCTGCAATTAATCATACTTCTGACTGCGGGAGCTGCTCTGGCGCTGGCCTCCACTGTATTCGTCAGTTACGACCTCTTCACCTCCCGGCAGTCCCTGGCTCGCGACCTTTCCACACTCGCCCAAATTATTGGCTCCAATTGCACCGCCGCCCTTTCTTTTAACGATCACAATTCAGCCAAAGATGTCCTGAACGGTTTGAGCGCCATGCCTCACATCGTCTCTGCGTGCATTTATGGCAAAGACGGAAAAGCCTTCGTCCAATACCGGAGAGGCAGAGCAGGGAGCGACCTTTCCGCCCCCCAATTGGAAAAAGACGGCGCGCATTTCGGGTCCAATCGTATCGAGTTATTCTACGGGATCATCCTGGATGGCGAGAGAATCGGAACGGTCTACATCGATTCCGATCTGGGCGCCATATATTCCCGCCTCAAGCTGGACTTTGGGGTCATTGTTCTCGTCATGCTGGCTTCCTTGGGCGCCGCCTACGCGCTCGCTTCGAAACTGCAACGAGTGATTTCCGGCCCCATCCTGCATCTCGCCGAGACCGCTCATATGGTGTCGGTGGAAAAGAACTATTCCGTGCGCGCGGTCAAACAAAACGAGGATGAGCTGGGCCTGCTCATTGAAGGCTTTAATGAGATGTTGTCTCAAATCCAACATCGCGATCAGAAGTTGGAACTGCACCGAGAACACCTGGAAGAGGAAGTAGCCACACGGACGGAGGAGATTACAAAACTCAATGAAAGTTTGGAGCAACGCGTGGCCGAGCGCACCGCCCAGCTCGCCGCGGTCAACGAAACGCTCGAACAACGCAACCGCGAAGTGGAGCGCATGACGCGGTTGAAAAGCCAGTTCCTGGCCAGCATGAGTCACGAGCTTCGGACCCCCCTTAATGCCATCATCGGTTTCGCTGATTTACTTCAAGATGGGACGAGCGGCCCGCTCAACGAAAAACAGAAGAAATTCGTGAAGCACGTTCAGCAGGCCGGAAGACATCTTTTGGACCTCATCAACGACATCCTGGACCTCTCAAAGATCGAGGCCGGGCAGCTCAACTTTCAACCGGAGAACTTTTCACCCGAAGGGGCGTTACCGGAAGTGCTCTCAGTCATTAAGCCCCTGGCCATGAAGAAACACATTGAGGTGTGCACTGAATTGGAACCCGGTCTGACTCTTTATGCCGATCGAGTACGCTTCAAGCAGATTATCTACAACCTCCTGAGTAACGCCATCAAATTTACGCCGGAGGGTGGCCAAGTGAAAGTTGACTCTGTTAAGATAGAGAAGTTCGTCCGATTTTCGGTTACCGACACGGGGGTGGGGATTCGGCCCGAAGACCGCGAAGCCATCTTTGAAGAATTCCGGCAGGTAGGCCAGACTACCAGCGGCGTCACGGAGGGAACGGGCTTGGGGCTGGCTATTTGCAAGCGACTGGTGGGGCAGCAGGAAGGAACAATTTGGGTTGAGAGTGAGATTGGAAAAGGCAGCCGATTTAGCTTCACCCTGCCGGAGGGACATCCGATTCCGAAATTCAGCGACGCAGCCTCGGGTGTTGTCCCCATCCGTTCAGTCCGTGCCCAGCCTCTTATTTTGGTGGTGGACGATGAACCTGTAGCTCGCGAGCTTTTGGTCAGTCACCTCGTCGGCGAAAACTTCAAGACGGAAATCGCAAGCTCCGGCGATGAAGCCCTAGCCAAAGCCCAACAACTTCAGCCGGATGTCATAACGCTAGACATAATAATGCCAGGTAAGGGCGGCTGGATGATCCTTTCAGAATTGAAAGCAAATCCGACAACGGCCCACATTCCGGTCGTGGTCGTTTCCATAGTGGACGACAAGAGCGGGTTTCTTGCCATGGGCGCGGCTGAGTCCCTCGTGAAGCCGGTGTCCAAAGAAATGCTGTTGAAGGCTCTGCTCGGGCAATTGTCGGGCTCCAAAACCGCCCTCTCTGCGATTCTGGTGGCCGACGACGACGCTGCCGTCTTGGGGGTGATCAGGGAAGTGCTCAGTGCGGCGGGTTATTCTCCGCTATTGGCGCACAACGGAAAAGAAGCCCGCGATATCCTCTGGCGCACTCACGTGGATGCTATTGTGCTCGACCTGATGATGCCGGAAATGAGCGGCTTTGAGTTGCTCCGCCGGGTTAAAGAGAATCCCCGGTTGCGCAAGATTCCCATCTTTGTTCTGACGGGTATAGGATTGACGGACGCGGAGGCTGAGTTTCTCCAGCGAGAGACCTGCGCCTGCTTCCAGAAAGGTACTGGGTGGGGCCCAGGGCTTGTCGCGCAGCTTAACCTGGCACTCCACGGGCAGTCTCTCCGGTCATGAAGAAAATCCTGGTTGCAGAAGACAATCCGGCCAGTAGTGAATTGATGATCGAAGTTTTGTCGGGGCGCGGCTACGAGCTAATCGAGGCGAGCGATGGACGGCAAGCCCTGCAGAAGATCGAAGAAACAGATCCTGACTTGGTTCTTCTCGACATCCAACTGCCGATTCTGGATGGCTTCGCCGTTTTGTCTCAGCTCCGTCAGAATCCCCGCTTCGCCAACCTTCGCGTCGTGGCCGTCACCGCGAGTGTGATGAAGGAAGAGCGCGAAAAAGGGCTGATGGCAGGTTTCGATGGCTACATCAGCAAGCCCATCGATGTTGCCGCGCTCAGGTTGCAAGTCGACCAACTGTTGCTGAAGGAGTCATAATCCCTAAGCAACTGCGACGGAAGGGCTCATGTCGATGAAACTTATGGTTGTGGATGATGACCCGGCAGCCTTGGACTTGGTCGAAAGTCTGGTCGAGCCGCTTGGGTACGAAGTCTTGGCCCTGGCAGATAGCCGGCACGCAGCCGAATGCGTGAATAAGCAGAGATTTGACGGCGTTTTCGTCGATGTGCAAATGCCCAACATGGATGGCTTCGAATTGACAAGCCTCATCCGAGCCTCGCGGTTGAACAGCAGGGTTCCCATTGTGATGATTACCGCGTTCGAAGACGTTGAAACGATGCGCCACGGGTATAAGGCAGGTGTTACCTTCTTCCTCACCAAACCTTTCAATCCTGAAAAGCTGCGCGGCCTTCTCCTCGCCATGCGCAACGCCATTTTGAGGGAAAAAACGCGTTACGTTCGGCTGCCGTTTCGCACGACGGTAACGTGCCGTTGGGGGAATGAGCAATCCGAATTGTGTAGTGTCAACATCAGTGAATGCGGAATGCTGCTCGAATGGTCGAGGGGGCTTGAGTTGGGTGAGGAAATCAACCTAGACTTTACATTGTCGCCGGGCCAGGAGCATCTAAGCCTGCGAGCAAAGGTTGTTCACAAAGAACCGCCGGACCGCATTGGGGTCCAATTCCACGGCCTGACTTCCGAAGATCAGGAGACTATTAGGGACTACATCAGCCGCGGTCTCAAAGAGTAGATTTCAGGTTTGTAAGGCTTGAGGCAATTGCGGCACCTTCTTGGCCGGCATGATGGCGGTGATACTGAATAGGATCGCTAGTTCCCACCGGTCGGCAACTTGCCACCACTAGTGGTGAGCAGGTTCCGAAACTCAGCGAAGATGTGCGGGTCCCACCAGCCCTTCTGGACCCCTTCCCTCATTATTTCCAGTGCACTTTCCGAGGACAAAGCAGCCCGGTAAGTCCGTTCCCTCATCCGATCACTCAGCAATAACCGCTAAGCGGGCGCCCAAGACCACGCGTCCCCCGCCTATTGATAGTAAATTATCCGCCAGTTCCCAAACCGGTGGCGTGTGGCAGATGAAGATGACTTGGTGGAATCCGCCAAGGTCCATGGCCCGGCGCAGCAGGCGCACGTACTCCTTGCCATTGACGGCATCCAGGGCTCCCACCGTTTCGTCCCGGAACAGCGTTTCGTAACGAATGCCTTCGCCCTGCCGCATGTCGTAGATCGCAATGCCCAGGTTAACGGCTTCGTTGACCAGTACGAACTGCCCGCCCGAAAGCTCATCCACGAGCCACGTACGGTCCAGGTTCTTGTTGCGGACCTCGACATCAAAATCGTCTACCATCCCCTTGCCGTCCGCCCGATCCTTCATAAGTGTGGGACCATACCCAAAGGAACCACGAGACGCCCCGGACGCGAGCGCTGCACGCCACCCTTCGCGCCACACCTGGAAAGGTCCGAGATAGAGAAAAAACGGGCTTAACAGTTTAGACTTGACAAACTCCAGCCAATCGGCTACAGTGGTAGCGTATGGCTGGAGAGGCGGTATGTGGTAGGTGGGGAATCAAGAAGAGGTGCTGGAGGCTAGGGGTTGGGGACTGGGGGACGAAGGCCTGCCCGCCGCCAGCGCGTGCCAGCATCACTCGCTCAATTCGTCCTGCCGCCCAAGAAACCCCACCAACCTTGAAGAGAATTTCCTTTTTTGGCCGAACGACGCGGGAATGTTGTTGAAAACAAACAAGGTAGGTCGTGGGTCGTAGGGGGTAGGTCGTATAGGCGTTAAGATAAGCCGTGTTCAAATGGCCCCGGCAGGGGCCAGCGGTGAATAGCCGCAGGTTTTAACCTGCGGATAACGGGACCGCACAGATTTACGCAACCCGTCAGCCGACGGGTTGATCCCGCAGGCGCGGGGCCCCTCCGGGGCCGAAATACTTTCTGGGCTTCTCTCTCCGTAGGTTTCATCCCGCGTGGCGGGACTACTCACGGTGTTCCGCTTCGCGGGACGGGAATGGTGCCGGAACGATGGAAATGGTCCTTATCTTAACGCCTATGGGGGTAGGTGGTAGGTGGGGAATGAAAAACAGGCGCTAGGGGCTGGGGGGCCGACGGCCTGCCCGCCGCCAGCGCGTGCCAGCATCACTCGCTCAATTTGTCCTGCCGCCCAAGAAACCCCACCAACCTTGAAGAGAATTTCCTTTTCTGACCGAACGACGCGGGAATGTTGTGTGCGCCCCAACGGCGCGGATCGCCAGTGGGTGGAAGTCCCACCCAGATAGTTGTCGGTAAGTCTGGTAGCTGACAAGCGGCTTAGGCCGGCGACGGGCCGGACCGGGCCGAAG
>Ga0208821_1000159_pt1 | contig 57261 bp, 49 predicted proteins | sample June2015DPH_20_5_FD_184720 | JGI IMG/M metagenome (GOLD analysis project Ga0208821, IMG submission 184720) | Peatland microbial communities from SPRUCE experiment site at the Marcell Experimental Forest, Minnesota, USA - June2015DPH_20_40... | ecosystem: Environmental > Terrestrial > Soil >...
CGATTTAGCTCGCAAACTTCGCCGCTACATCAACGCCTACTCCGCCAATGCTCGGCCCATCCAGTGGAAGTACTCCGACCCTACCCGCCGCGTCCGCAGTAACGAACTCACTGCGACAGGCCACTAGTCTGACAACAGCTGGTCGTTACGTGACAGTTTGGGTTCACTCAAAGCGGTGGTAACTTACAGTCATCAGATAGCTTCGGTACTCCGGGGGCCAAGAGGATGGCTGCGTTTGACAGTCCGGCCACAATTCAGGAGGAACACAATGAAGGTACCCGCAATTTTTTCGGCGTCGAGCATTGCGCAGCGACGTTCTAGCCGCCATTTGTTCTCGCATATCTGTCTGTTGTCCCTTCTTGCTCTCGGGCTGCGAGGCGCTCCTGCCAATGCCCAAAACGCGGTTGTCCTGGTGGGGTCCGGATCGACTGTACCGGCGCCTCTTTACAACCGGTGGGCACAGGAGTACAGCAAGCGCAACCCCAACATGCAGATGCGATACCTCCCGGTCGGCACCAGCGAAGGGATCAAGCAGATCTCACATGGCGCGGGCGACTTTGCCGCCGGGGAAGCTCAGCTTACAGATAAGGAGCGGAAAGAGGGCAGTTTGATCGAACTGCCGGTCGTGATCATCGGGATCGTTCCCATCTACAACCTTCCCGATGTCCACCAGGAGCTTCGGCTTTCGGGAGAGGTGTTGGCCGAGATCTTCCTCGGCGATGTGAAGACGTGGAATGCGCCACAAATCGTAAAGCTCAATCCAGAGATCGCTCTGCCAAATCTTCCAATCCAAGTGGTCAATCGCCCCGCAGGAAAGGGATCCAACTACGTCTTCACTGACTTTCTCTCCAAGGTGAGTTCCAAATTTCGCGCCCAAATTGGAATCACCCCTTCACCCAAGTGGCCGGTTGGCATGCCGGCGGAACGCAGTTCCGATATGGCAGACAAAGTGAAAAACAACCCCGGCTCCATTGGTTACGTGGAGTACCAATATGCAGTCAAGGGCAGTATTCCCCAAGCCGCGGTGCTGAATCGCGCCGGTAAGTTTATTAGAGCTTCCACCGAGGGCATGACCGCGGCATGCCAGGCGGCAGAGGCACCGGGCTGGAAGGGCTTCTCCGCCTCGTTGATCAACACACCCGGAGCCGATTCTTTTCCCATTACCAGTTTCAGCTGGATTTACCTGCGAACCAAATCCACCGACTCCGCTCGTGCAGCCACGTTAAGCAATCTCTTGAATTGGATATACACGGATGGCCAGCAGTTTGCAGTCCAGGAAGGCTATGCCGAACTGCCTCCGCCACTGCTCGCAGCATTGCAAAAGAAAGTCAAAGATTTGCAATAGAGTCCAGTGGCGCCGGGCCTGGCGCGCACCTGATGAGATTCGCTGCATTTCGCTTCGGAGGACTTATGCGAGACGGCTTCGTCTTCGCTTGTATTGTGTGGCTGACGGCTCTGGCGCTGGCGCAAAAACCCGCAGTGCCGCCTAAGACTGGCGAAAGCCGGCAGTCCGGTAGCGTTTCCGCCGACTCGAAGCTGGAGGATATGTTCGAAGCGAAAATCAAACTCGAATGGGAGGCGCTGAAGAACAAGGACAAGAAAGCGTACGCCGAATTGTTGGCCGATGACTATCAGGGCGTCGAAGTCGATGGCCGGGGCGAGCGGAACAAGATTCAAGCGGTAAACGAACTGGCAGAGACGAACGTCTTCAACTATACGCTGTGGGGATTCAAGCTGATTCCGCTGGGGCCGGACGCCGCCCTGGTCATCTACGAAGTGACCATGCAGTTCCCGCCCAAGGCGCAAGTGCGCTACTCACGGGTGTACATCAGTGAAGTCTGGGTGAAGCGCGCCGGGCAATGGAAGGAACTGCACTACCAGGAAACTCACGTCAAGTAGCCCCGCTCCCCGCCCCACAGATTAAAATGCAACCGGCACCATAGCGTTGCCATCCCATTCTGTGAGGGGAGAAATTTCCATGAAAAAGCTGTGGTTTGCTCTGCTGCTTTCGGGCAGCATTCTCCTGGCACAAAACAGCAATCCCAGCACCACGAGCCAGAAGAACGCGAAAGATTCCAAAGGACAGGTCACCGTACAGGGCTGCGTCGGCAGGGCTACCGGCGATTACATCCTGATGAAACAAGACCCCGCCATGACTTACGAACTTCAGGCTACTGGGAAAATGAAGCTCCGCCGCTACCTGGGACAACAAGTGGAAGTAACCGGGACGGAGTCACCTTCGATGAGCACGAGTTCCGACGCCTTAGCAAGAACGGGTTCTCCAGCCTCGGTGACGTTAACCATCACCTCGATAAAGACTATCGCGAAGGAATGCGCGGTGCGCTGAGTCTCGCAGCCGCAGGTTTTCGACGAGGTTCGCTTTGGTTCAGGTCAAGGCCTAGTCGCAGTCCGGCGGCATGGCCATGATCGCGGATTCGGAGTCACAGGGCTGCTTCTTCTTGGCTGGCTCCAGTCGGGACGGGCGATTGTAGCGGAGAATCCACAAGCCTTCGTTGTTGGTGAGGTAGATCAAGCCGTGGCCGCCATCCGGAAGAAGGCTGGTAACTTTGTTAAATGTCTCCAGCGTCTTTGGATTGCGTGGGTCGCTCAAGTCGAGCACGCGAACGGTTTCGGTGGGATGGCTGCTGCTTGTCAGAGTCGTCGGTGTTTTTTCCGGAGCTTCCGCGATGGCCACATCGGGGCTAACCATCTGCAGGTTTCCCGCCGTCGACTGATTCGATTCCGCCGTTCTCTTCAAAAGGCTCGGCTTCTCCGGCTTGGTCACGTCCACGATCATGAAGCCTTGCTTCGCGGCTTGCTGAACGTACAGGTACTCTTTCGCGTGCTCCTTCTGAAGCAACATTTGACTTCCGGCCGCCTGCGGCAAAGGCAAGTGGGCGATTACGGTTGCGGGGACGTCGGTGGGTTTTGGCTCCGGTTGCTCGCTTGCGCTTGCCAGCGCGACCAGCACCCAAAGAAGCGAGAACGCCAAGGCAGATCCTCGCGTGACAGCTTTTCGATGCATGGTCATAGATGACCTCAGCAAACTTCGCCGGCGGGCGGAGTCGAACCTCCCGCCCTGCGCGTTAGCTGAACTATATCACCAATCTGATCGCGCTGTGGATCTGTTGAGATTCGCGATCGTCTCACTCCGCCTCACTGTTGAGCGTAGACACCGACGCAGCCGTTGCTGCTCTGCGTCGTGCATTGTCCCCCGGCCTGAAGGGGAACAAACGCATGATTATTGCCGGGATCGACTGCGACACTGTGGGAATTGGAGCCGGTCGTAACGTTCTCCAGCCACAGGTTAGTTGCGGCATCGATGACACCCAAGACCGGGCCATTGGGCATATCTCTCGCTGCCAGGTAATACTTGTTGTCGCCGGGATTGTACCAAGTCTCGTCAACGCCGCCGACATTGTAAATTTGGGTGATGATGGCGCCTGTAGTTCCATCAATAATGTACTCATTGGGAGGAAATGCCTCGCCATCATGGTCGGCGCAACCTACGAGGAAGTGGTTACCCGGACCCTGAGCGACGCTGGTAGGCATGCAATTCGGCATCACAAAGCTGTTGACGACGTACGGTCCACAGGAGACGCCCCCACAACTGGTGTCTGTTAGCCTCGGATCGATTTCATCAATGCTTCCGATATTTGTGATACCGATGGAATTCTCATTTGCTTGCAGCAAATGACCGGTGTTGGGATTCCAAACCATCCCTCCCAAACCGGCTGGCGCTATGGCGCCAGCGCAGTTGGTGCCGGGAGATGTTTGGCTACAGAACGTCCCTAATGTTTGGTCAACAATGGGGCCGTGATGACACGGAATGACGTAGGCCTTGCCGCCGGGGGTTGTGCCGATGCCAGGGACCAGCGAGGCCGCCGACCCGGAGACGCCACCGAACACCTGCGGATTGGACGGATCCGGGCAAGGGAACGAATTATTGGCAACGGTGTCGACTGGAACGCCCGGCTGAAGTCCGAACCCGAGTCCTGACCCTCCGGAGTTCAGTCCTCCTGCGCCGTCATAGTAGATTTGCCCGAGGATGCACCTCGGCGGGTTGAACGAAGCGCCGGTCTGCGCTACCACCCAAGTTTGTGAATATGCCTGAGACGGATAACTCGGAAAATCAGTCAGATCAGTTAGCTGCGAGGGCGCGGCATAGGGTCCGTAAGCGGATGCCGAATCAATCGGCAGGCAATGCAGATCTCCCTCCCCCAGCGGGTCCGAGGCCGACGTCCTCGGTGGTGTTGCGCCCACGATGTACTGCATGTCGATAAAAGTGACGAATGGCAATCCCGGGTCGCCGTTGATGATAGCAAGAACATGATGTACGTTATCGTACGACATCTCGTCAGCCCGATCGTCTCCGCAATCGGCGGCGGAGCCGGCTTCGCCGTTCCAGGAGGAGACGCAGGGAGCGATGCCCAACGGACCGTCATAATCGGCCGAAACGCCGGTAGGTATGGCGGCCAGTACGGTGGGTGGACCAGGCGGATTGGTCGTCAGGTTCATCGTAGTCAAATCGAAAACCACGACTGAAGCGCTGCCATTCCCGACGAACAGGGTCTTGCCGTCCGCGCTCACTTCGAGCCCATCCGGGCCGGACATTGGATTCACGCCGTTGGCGCGTGCAGCGCAACACTGCGCGCCGGGAAATCCACCGAAGTGATGGTTTGCGCCAAAGCCCGTGTTGAGGTGGAACGTAGGCCCGCCCTCCCAGGATAAATCGGTTCTACATCCGAACCGGGTGAAATTGCCAAACACCGAAATGATGGGGGGAATTATGTCGTTACCAGTTGTCGGATCTGTCGCGCACGGACTAGCTTGGTTCCCCGCGGCGGTCACAGCGTTGGTGCCTTGGATGGCATTCACCGCGAGATCGTTGGTCGTGTCGAAAACATCGACGGCCAAGCCGATGCGATCGGAAACATAGTCCAAATTGTGGCCCGTGCCGCCGGGCGCTTTCGCGATCCAGCTTATGTCGAAGGAGTTAAACGGTCCGCCCGGTTCGCCCGTGGGATTGTGCTCGGGCACGGGGATAATGTCGATGACGCCATAGCTGCCATTCTTGGTGGTGCCGCAAATCGGACAGTTGGAAACACTTCCGCAGCCGCTCAGGGTGACAAACAGCGCGGTGACTAAGATAATAAGCAGAATCTTCGGTCTCATCGAATCCCCTCCTGCGATTTCCCTTCAGAGCCAGTTGCGACCAGCCCCGGCATCTACAAAACTTGTTGACTGTTCCATCCGCAACGGACAGCCGAGCGGGCAGACTTTAGAACCTGAACTGTAAGCGCTGCATGACCACATAGTAGTTCTGCGGCACCGCGCCAATTGTGCTGGGATCCTTCAACTGATCAATGGCCGCATTGACCATGTACCTGACCCAATAATTGGGATACCAGTTGATCCCGATCGTGTACTCACGAGTGTGGTAATCGTATGTGGGCACATAACCCGGCGTGTAATAGTCCAAGAAGTTCGCACCCGGTTCGTTGGCGTGGATGCCAGTGACTCGGAAAGCGAGTTCCCAGGCTCCCAACCCACGTCCCTTGCCGCCTGGAGTGTCGGGGCCGAACGTCGGACGATTGACCCGGGGAGTGCCGTTTTCCGGCCGCTTTTCCCCGGTCAGCAAGAAAGTTGCGCTGACGTCATAAGCCTTGGCTATGATGGACGGAAGACTCAGGAAGCCCAGTCCTCCCGCCTGCTCGGAGCCGACATTGTTACGGGACATATTGAGTTGATCGTATTCGCCGCGCAGAGCGAAACGACTCTTGATGTAGGTGAACTCACCGTTGTAGCGCTGGATGGGTCCGTTAATGGCAAACTGCGGGAAGAAGGTATAAGCTCCATCGGGCAGCGCGCCGCTGAAGCTTTGATCCTTGGTAAGACCTTGCGAACGCGCACGGTCAATGGATCCACCGAAGGCAAATTGCTTGAGCCAGTCGTTCTTGGATTTGCGCCATGGGTAGAAGCGGAGCCGCCCGATGACTTCCGGTTGATTGGTCGTGTTGACGAGCGCATACCCCTTGCCGTTAAACGCCCCCACCCAGTACTGCACAACGCCGCCGTAAAGGTCTCCGTGAATGGCCACGCCGGGGCTGCGGTACGCCGAGGCCGCTGAGGGGTACAACATCGACTGGAAGCCGCGTTCCACGAAGTCCAGGTTGGTAGCGCCGGTTCCGGCTTCTTGAGCGAAGGGCGTTTTGAACTGGCCGGCCTGAAATTGGAACTCTGGCCGAATTCTTACGTTGAGGTACACGTCGCGCAGCACCGAGCCCGAAGTTGCCGCAGCGTCGGTGAGCAGGGCAAAGTCGAAGTGAGAACCATAGTTGCCTTGAAAACCGAAGCGAGCGCGGCGCAAGAGAAACGTGTCAGCGGGCGCGCCGTCGCCCTGGTTGGCGCGGTAATCGGTGTCCACGTAGCCATAGGGGCTGATGCTGAACTGCCCGTCCGCACTCTTGATGAAGAAGTGTTCCCCATTAAATCCCGCGGTAAGGGGAGGAGCATCTTTCTTGGGGGCGGAGGATTGAGCCTGATCCACGAGAGCCGCCACTGCCGCAGGGTTGGGCTGCACGAGAACCGTATTCATCAGATGAGCCGTGCCCTCGCCGGGAGCGTTAAGCGGCGGCGAACTGGTTTCCACCGAAGTAGCGTCGGACACGGGCCGAATCTGGAGCGAGCTATTGTCGGTGGCCAGGGTCTTCCCCGCAGCCAACTTCTCGACCAAAGCCTTTAATTCCTCGATGGTCTTGCGCTGCGCGGCGACCTCGCTGCGCAACTGGTTCACTTCTTCCTTCGTGGCGCCCCCGGAGGCCGATCCGCCGGTCTTGCTCGCGGGTTCCGTGCCCTGAGCGTGGGCGAGCGAAGCTGGCACCATGAAAACCACCACAAGCGCGAAAAACATTTTTAGCGAGCGCATACATTTCTTCTCCCGGGGTGATTTGCAGAACAGACACGCCCCCCAAGGCATAGTGAACACGCATGCTGCGCGCTGCCTTGTTCGTTCGGGCGACGACGAAAAACGAGAGATCTATAGAGTACTGCGGGTAAGTTCGTGTCCGGAATATAAGTTCCTGTCCGCAATAAAGAGCGGACCTGCTACGGGCTCGTGTTTAACATAGCAAAATGCAATCTGTCAAGAAAACTTTTCTTCAGAATTTTTTTTCAGGTTGCCGGGCGCGCTCGCTGCCGCACCTGCGGTACGATTTCTGGGCACTGTTTTAGCGGTCGACCGGAACGAAGTGCGTCCTGCAGACCCTCCAGGCTCAAGCGGACAAAACACCGGCGCCATTTTCCGACCGTCACTTCCGGAAGCGCAACGGCGCAGCGATTGGCTGGTAAGTTGCCTTCCGGTTCGATTGGGTCCTGGAAAGTTTCCGTGGTAAATTTCACGTTTGCACTTGAGCCAGGCCATCTTCCTGTTTTTCGCTGCAGTAATTGGCGGGACGCTAAACGCGGTGGCGGGCGGCGGCACTTTTATTTCGTTCCCCGCACTGTTGGCGACAGGTGTGCCGGCGGTGGAGGCCAACGCGACCAACACGGTCGCGCTGTGGCCTGGGTTGGCGGCCAGCACCGGTGCGTACCTAAAACGGCTGAACGTGCCGCGACGCTTGTTGATCCCATTGCTGCTGACGAGCGTTGCCGGAGGGCTGGTTGGCGCGTTGCTGCTGCTCAAGACGCCCCAACATATCTTCCTGCGCCTCGTCCCCTGGCTGCTGCTGGGGGGCACCTTGCTATTCGCCTTCGGCAACACGATCCGTGCAATTGCCGGCAAGACTGCCGCGGTGGATGATTTGCGGAAGATGTCATGGCAGGCGATCACGGTGACTTCGATCGCTGAGTCGCTGGTCGCAACCTATGGCGGGTATTTCGGGGCGGGGATCGGGTTCATGATCCTGGGAATGTTGGCGGCGTTGGGAATGCGTGACGTCCATGCCATGGGCGCGATCAGAACCTTGCTTGCGGTTGTGATTAATGCTGCGGCGGTACTGACATTCATTCTGGCGGGTGCTGTGCTTTGGCCGCAATGCGCTGTGATGATTGCGGGCGCTCTGCTCGGCGGCTGGTTCGGCGCGCACTACGCGCAAAAAGCCGATCCCCGGAAGGTGCGGCTCGTCGTGATCGCCGTCGGCGTGGCGATGAGCGCATATTACTTTGTCACTGTGCGGTAGGGCCGCGGCACAAGCCGGTGCGAGCAATGGCACCGACCGAATCATTAGCTGGAATAATCCTCACAAGTGAGAGAAAATATCGGGTCTGCGTTTGCCGGAGAGGACGCTACCTAGGGCAACTCAAACCGGCGAGGGGCAGACCAGCATGGACTTGCTGCGGCGGTCCAACACCTGTGCGCCACGGCCGCAGCCTAGGGTTAACTCGCAGGCGATGCTTTCTGCATGCGTTAACCGTGTTCAGCGAGGGGTATTGCAATCTGCGGTTCGTTATACGGAGAGATATTCACCATGGCCCGTACCACGATAGAAGTTGAGACAGCCGCCCACAGCCATAGGCATCTCAAGCTTGAGCGCTGGGTTGAAGAAGTTGCACGGATGTGCAAACCCGATCGCGTTCACTGGTGCGATGGCTCGCCGGAGGAGTATCAGGCGATGCTGCGGCTGCTGGTCCTCACCGGCACTGCGATCCCGCTTGATTCGGAGAAGCGGCCGAACAGCGTGCTCGTCCGGTCGGACCCTGCGGATGTGGCCCGCGTCGAGGATCAGACTTTCATCTGCTCACCAACCAAGGAAGAGGTGGGCCCGACTAACAACTGGGAAGATCCGGCGAGGATGAAGCAGAAGCTGGCGGGATTGTTCGCCGGTTCGATGGTGGGCCGCACCATGTACGTTGTTCCCTACAGCCTGGGTCCGATCGGCTCGCCAGTCGCAAAAATCGGGGTAGAGATCACCGACTCGGCATACGTCGTCGTTAGCATGCACATCATGTCCCGCGTGGGAAGCCGCGTGCTTGAGGCTCTCGGCGAAGATGGCGATTTTGTGCGTGGACTGCACTCGGCCGGTCTCCCGCTCGGTCCTAATCAGCCGGACAAGACATGGCGCTGCAACGCGGAGAACAAGTATATCTGCCATTTTCCGGAAACGCTTGAGATCTGGTCGTATGGTTCCGGTTACGGTGGCAACGCGTTGCTGGCGAAAAAGTGCCACGCGCTGCGCATCGCATCGGTGCAGGCGCGGGACGAGGGTTGGCTGGCTGAGCACATGCTCATTCTCAAGCTGATCAGCCCCGCAGGTCAGATCAAATACTTCACTGGCGCGTTTCCCTCAGCCTGTGGGAAGACCAACCTCGCGATGCTGATCCCAACCATTCCCGGTTGGAAGGTGGAGACCATCGGCGATGACATCGCCTGGATGAAATTCGGCGCGGATGGCCGGCTCTACGCCATCAATCCCGAGTGCGGTTTCTTCGGCGTGGCGCCGGGCACGGGCGTGAAATCGAATCCCAACGCCATGCTTACCATAGCCCGGAATTCTATCTTCACCAATTGCGCGATGACGCTCGACGGCGACGTGTGGTGGGAGGGGATGACCGATCAGAAGCCCTCCGAGTTGGTGGACTGGCTGCGGCGGCCGTGGACCCCAGACTCGGGCCGGTACGCCGCGCACCCGAATGCGCGGTTTACCACTCCCGCGAAGCAGTGCCCGGTCACCGCTCCCGAGTGGGAGGATCCGAAGGGCGTGCCCATCGATGCAATCCTTTTCGGCGGCCGCCGCGCCGGAATTGTTCCGCTGGTCACCGAAGCGTTCAATTGGCAGCATGGCACTTTCCTCGGCGCAACCGCCAGCAGCGAGACGACCGCCGCGATAACCGGCGAAGTTGGCCGACTGCGCCGCGATCCCATGGCGATGCTTCCGTTTTGCGGCTACCACATGGGTGACTACTTTGCGCACTGGCTCAAGATCGGAGCCAGTTCCGACGCTTCCAAGCTGCCGAAGATTTACTACGTAAACTGGTTTCGTCAGGACCAGAATGGCAAGTTCCTGTGGCCGGGCTATGGTGAAAACAGCCGGGTGCTGAAATGGATCTTTGAGCGGCGCGACGGTAAGGTGCATGCCAAAGACACTCCCATCGGACGGATTCCCGAGGTGGCCGATCTCGACACAAAGGGGCTCGATATCAAAGGCGCTCATGTGGACGAACTGCTCAGCGTCGATATCGAGGGCTGGTTGGCGGAGGTGCCGTTGATCAAGCAGCACTTCGCCCAATTTGGTGGCCATCTTCCACGGGGGTTGAACCTTGAAGTGAAGGCTCTTGAAGAGCGTCTTCAGGCGGCTAAGTGATAGTTGCCTTGAGGCATGTTCATTCGCAAGACGGGTAACCGAGTTCAATATTTGTTTTTCTGAAACGAGAGGATACTTTTTTGATATAGTGTCCCACTGTCATGCCCCGTCTCGCCGCAAACGCGAATTATCCTGCCCCGACCTTAGCTGTATCTGACACTCCAAAATCTCTCACCCGAAATCAGATTCGCGGTTTCTGGGCATCGTGGGGTGGGTGGACGCTGGACGGCATGGATTCCTTTGTTTATGCGCTCGTCCTCGTACCCTCGCTGCGCGAACTGCTTCCGCGCTCCGGCATTCCAGCCACCAAGGGCAACGTCGGACTGTACGGGGGTTTGCTGTTCGCCCTGTTTCTGGTGGGCTGGGGACTGGCGTTCCTTTGGGGGCCGATTGGGGACAAGTTCGGCCGCGTGCGCACGCTCATGCTAACCATCCTGTGGTATTCGGCGTTCACCTTTCTGAGCGCGTTCGTCACTGGGGTGTGGCAACTTGCCGTCCTTCGCCTGCTTGCCGGCGTCGGCATTGGCGGAGAATGGGCCATGGGCGGGACGTTCGTTGCCGAGGAATGGCCGGAGCATCGGCGCCGTGTCGGTGCGGGTCTGATGCATACCGGGTATTACGTCGGCATATTCCTGGCCGCCCTGGCAAACTACGGCATCGGCAGCCGTTTTGGCTGGCGCGCCATGTTTATTGTCGGTGGGCTGCCGGCACTGCTCCTGGCCTGGATTCGGCACGGGGTTACGGAGCCCGCTACCTGGAAAAAGAAAGAAAGTGTTGTCCGGTCGTGGGCCGTTTGGCGCCCTCTCGCAACGCTCTTTTCGCCCGTCTGGCGCCGGCGCACCATTGTGAATTCCTTACTCATGCTGGCCTCTATCTGTGGCCTGTGGGCCGGAACCGTATATGTTCCCGCTGCTATCACGTCGGTCGCCGAAGCGGGTGGCCGCATCGGTCCGCAAGCTGCGCAACTCGCCTCCCGGGGCATCATGCTGGTCTCGTTCGCTACGATTCTCGGCTGCCTGGCGATGCCGTGGCTTGCCGAACGGTTGGGACGACGCGGGGCGCTCGCTGTTTACTTCACTCTCATGATGGTCTTCATTGCACTCACGTTCGGCAAAGTCTTCTATCTTGGAGCGGTTGCGCTGCCATGGTTTTTCGTTTGTCTGTTCTTTCTGGGCTTGGGCGGCGCCAACTTCGCCGTCTATACTCTTTGGCTGCCCGAACAATACCCCACGGAATGCCGGGCCAGCGCCTTCGCCTTTTCCACATCGTTCGCCCGATTTGGCGGGGCTGGAATCACCTTCCTGGTCGGAGCCGGCGTCCGGCACTTCGGCTCGCTCGGAACTCCGGTCGCGATGACTTCTATTGCTTTTGCCTTGGGACTGTTCCTGATTCCATTTGCCGTGGAAACACGTAACCAACCGCTGCCGGCCTAGCCGTTAACTGCCAAAATCGCCAGCCCCCTGCGACTTTGTTCCGCAAAATCGTTGGTGTCGACTAACTTTCCCGTCAAAATACTCTAGCTCGATGGCGCGGCGTCGGCCTCCACCTCTGTCCGGAATGGGATCACACCGGGAATCAGCCACTTTTCCCACATCTCATCGACCTTACTCTGGAAGTAATCGATATCATCGTTGGTAAAGTGTGCGAATCTTCCTTGTTTTAGTAAGTAATCTCGTACCGGCTGCCGCGGGATTTTTTTGGCGGCGATTTGCTGCGTCCTGCCGGTCAGCTTCAGCACACCGTCTTCAACTTCATAGAGCGGCCAAACTCCGGTATTCACCGCCAACTCACCCATCTCGTGAGACAGGTAGGGATCGTAATCCCAGCCCTTGGGGCAGGGATCGAGAGAGTGAATGAAGGTGGGGCCGCCGATCGCCAGCGCTTTCCGCATGGAGTTCATTCCCGCCAGGCCGTAGGACATGCAGATAGTGGCGACATACCTGCAACTGGGATGGCCGGCCGCCATCATGCCCGCCATGTTCTTCTTCCAGCGGCGATGCATAATTCTTTTCACTCTGCCGGGCGTACTGAACGTCGTGTTGGCGCCCCATGGTGTGCTGCCCGATAGCTGAATATCAGTATTGGCGTAGGACTCGTTGTCATACATCAGGATGAGGCAGTTGTAATCGGGATGAGTGAGGGTGGCCGAGATCGCCCCTACACCCATATCGGCCCCGCCGCCATCGCCGCAGAATGCGATCACATTGATGGGTTCCTTCTTCATTTTTCCCTTGCGCATCAACGCCTTCAGGGCCGCAGCGGTGCCCAGCGCTGCCGATCCGCTGCTCCCCAGTTGGGTGTGCATCCAGGGAAGCACCCAAGCGGTGCTGTAATACGTGGTGTTCGCCACGTACATGCATCCCGTGCTGCCCAGCACGATGGTTCTGGGGCCGGCGGCCTTGGCCATCATCTTCATCACCAGCGCCGACTCACAACCCTGGCAGGTGCGGTGGCCGGAGGTGAAGAACTCCTCCAGCGGGATCTTCTTAACGGATTTGAAGGGATCTAATTTCTGGGTCGGATCGATCTGTAAGTAGGTAGCCATAATTCTTCATCCTCTCTGATGTCTGGAACCCATCCGCAAAAAACGGATTACTCTCGCAATCCAATCCATTGGGTTAACGGCTGCGCTCTGCCCTCCGCAGCGTTGTAGACGCCCTCGGCCATCCTCCGCACATCAGGCACGGTGACTTCGCGCCCACCGAGACCGCAAATAAAATCCACTACCGGCGGTTTCTTGCCGGGTCCGGGATACAGTGCGTGGCGAACCTCGCCGGCCAGCACGCCGCCGAGATAGGGCGAGCCGAAAGAGTAGTCACGATCGATGACCCCAATCGCCGCAAAGCGTTGCAGCGACTTCGCCAATTCTTCCGCGGCAAACGGCCGGAACCAGCGCATGCGCACAAAGCCCACTCGCTTGCCTTCCTTGCGCATCTGCCGGATTGCCACCTTCACCGAGATGGAGAGCGTCCCCATCCCCATGAGAACGATATCCGCATCATCGGTCATGTACTCTTCGAAGAACGGATTGCCATAGGAGCGCCCAAAGATGCGCTCGAAATCGGCGCCCCCCAGCAAATATTTTTGTCGGGCCGATGAAAAAAGGCGAGGGAAGCTTACTGGAAGTCAAACCGAGTGGAGGCTAGAGCGTTTGGTCGTCGCTCACTTCGGTTGCTGCGGAGTGGCACATTGCGCCAGTAGCTTGGTGCAGTTGTACACCGTGCGGGTGCAGGTCATGGGAAGCCCGACCCGCTCTCCCAACTCCACGACCGCGCCCACCAGTGCTTCAAGTTCCATGGGGCGGCCCGCTTCAAGATCCTGCAGCATGGAAGTCTTGTGCTCACCAACTTTTTCCGCCCCTGCCATTCGCTGCTCGATGGAAACAGGTAACTCCATGCCCAACTTGCGGGAGACCGCTTCCACTTCCTGCATGATGTTGCGGATCACCGAAGAAACTCCCGGGTCGTGCACCATCTGAACCAGAGTGGCGCGGGTCAGGGCGCTGACCGGGTTGAAGGACGCGTTGCCCAGAACCTTTACCCAAATCTCGTGCCGGATGCGAGTGGTGACCGGGCAGCGCAAGACGGAGGCGATGAGCGCCTCGGCAATTCGGCGGCAGCGATCGGAGCGCGAGCCATCCGGCTCGCCGAGAGAAATGCGGTTGCCCTCGATGTGTTGAATCACTCCGGGTGAGGGAATCTCGGTCGAAAAGTAAACGATCGATCCGACCACCCGGCGCGGTTCGATGGCCGAGGAAATCACGCCGCCGGGATCAACCCGCTCCAGGCGCAATCCTTCCCATTCACCGCCGAAACCCTGGAAGTACCACCACGGAATTCCATTCTGGGTGCTGACGACTGTGGTATGTGGACCCAGCACCGGCCTTAACTGCGGCGCAAGTTGCGGCAGGCCGTGCGCCTTCACCCCAAGAAAGACAACGTCTACCGGTCCGACTTCTTCGAGGGAACTGGCGATTGCGGGCCGCGCCACGAAATCTCCCTCGATGCTTTTTACCTGCACGCCGCGCTCCTGCATGGCACGAAGATGCGGCCCGCGGGCGAAGAGCGTGACATCGAACCCGGCCTGCGCCATGCGCGCGCCAATGTAGGCTCCGATTGCGCCCGCTCCCGCGATCAGGAATCTCATAGTTGGTCATCCACGAGCGCGGCGGCGACTGCGCGCCGGCGAATTTTTCCGGTCGCGGTGGTTGGGATGCTGTCCACCAGATAGATCTTCGTTGGACATTTGTATTCTGCCAGCAACTCGCGGCAGTGCTTGATGAGTGCCGACTCGGTGGCGCCATGGCGTTCATGCAAGACCACCGCGGCAGCCACTTCTTCGCCCAGCGTGGGATGCGCGCAGCCAAACGTGACCGCCGCCGCGACTGCGGGATGCCGCAGCAGAATCTCATCGACTTCGTGCGGCGCGATGTTCTCGCCTCCGCGGATGATGATGTCCTTGATCCGGCCCGTCAAATGCAAATAGCAGTCTTCGTCAAGCAATCCTTCGTCGCCAGTGCGAAACCATCCATGCACAAAAGCGCGAGCGTTGGCCTCGGGATTGTTTTCATATCCACGAAATACATTGGCTCCCTGAATGACGATTTCGCCCCGCTGGTTGGTGCCGAGGTGATTGCCGTCCTTGTCCATGATGCTGATGCGCAGCCCAGTGGCTACGCCGACAGAACCTGCTTTCCGGTGTCGCGGGGGTAGAGGATTCGAGGTCATCTGGTGGGCCGCTTCGGTCATTCCGTAGGCTTCGACAAAAGGCACGCCAAAGACGTCCTCGATCTTGTGAATGAGTTCTGGCGACAAGGGCGCGCTGCAGGACCGGATGAAGCGCAGAGAGGCAGCTTCTACCGGTTTGTGGCGGGTGCGGGCGAGTAGAAGCTGATGCATCGTGGGCACTCCCGAATACCAGGTCACGCGATGTTCTCGCACCGTCCGCCAGAAAGATAGCGCGTTGAATTTGATGGGAACAACCACGGCACCCCCGGAAAGCAAAGTGGCCATGGTTGAGCCAATCAAACCATGAATGTGGAACAGCGGCATGATACACAGCGAAACATCTTCCTCAGAAAGCGCGTATGTATTCGCGATATTTGCCGAGGAAACCGCCAGGTTGAAATGCCGCAAGGGCACGCGCTTGGGCCGCCCCGTGCTTCCGCTGGTGTGCAGGATCAGGGCAATGTCGTCAGCCTTGGGCTCGGTTGCGGAAACACCCGTGGGGGCACCGATCAGGTGAACGTTGCCTTCCTCGCTCATTTCCACCGAGAAGACCGGAATCTTGCGATCCGCGGCTGCGCTGCGTGCGAATTCCGCGCCTACCGGGGGGCAAAGCAAAATGCGAGCATTGGTGTCACCGAGAAAAAAAAGAAACTCCTCATAGGGGTACGCCGGGTTCAAAGGGGCTGCGGTTCCGGCGATGGAGGCAGCCAGAAGGCTCACAATCGCGGGCAACCCGTTCGGCAATGCAATCGCCACGGCATCGCCACGGCGAATGCCGGCGGAGGCCAAAGCGTTCGCCATGTTGAGAACTTGTTGCCGGAGCGAATCGTAGGTGACACGGATTTCAAGCTCGGGAACGATAACTGCCGTGTGACTGTCAGCGAAATGTAAAACGTCAAGAAGAGTTTCTACGGACTTCAGTGTCATTCGTTGTCGCCTCTACCCGGGGTTCTTGGAGGATTGAGCAATTCTGTCTACGGTTCGCGAAACGAAGGAAATGTATCCGCACTCTCCAGCCCTGTCGTCACGCGCGCGGGAAAGATCCCATGAATCTAGATCGAGTAGCCCTCTGCACTCAGGGCCTTTTTGAACTCCTTCAGAAAAAACTGCACATTATCTTCAGTGGCCAATGGGCCCATCACGCCAATGCGGAACACTTTGCCCGCGAGCGGCCCAAAACCGCCGGCGATTTCAATGCCAGGTTCGTCCAAAAGGCGTCGGCGCACTTTGGCCTCGTCAACCCCCTCCGGCACACACACTGTGTTCAAGGTCGCAATTCGATGCTCTTCGGGAACGTGCATGCGTAGACCCATCGCTTCTATGCCCTTGACAAAGGACCGATGGCAACGGCGATGCCGTTCCCAGCGGTTCTCGATGCCTTCCTCGGCGATGACCAGGAGCGCCTCGCGTAAGGCGTAGAACATGGAAATCGGCGCCGTGTGATGATAGCGGTGTGACACGGTGGAGTAGTCGTAAATCAGCTTGAGGTCAAAATACCAACTGCGTACTGGAGAAGTCCGAGCGCGCAACCAGTCCATGGCCCGTGGCGAAATAGCCATCGGAGACAAGCCCGGCGGACAGCTCAGCCCTTTTTGCGTACAACTGTAGGCGACGTCGATGCCGGTTTGATCGAACTCCACCGGCACTCCGCCGAGCGAGGTGACGCAATCCGCGATCACCAGAGCGCCAGCATCGTGAGCGGCGGCACAGATTGCCTGGCCCGATTGCAACGCTCCGGTCGATGTCTCGGCGTGAACATAAGCCACAACCTTGGGCTTTTCGCGATGGATGAACTCTCGAGCTTCATCGTCCGTGTAGGTATCACCCCAAGGCTTCTCAAAGCGTACGACGCTCGCGCCGTGGCGCTTCGCCATCTCCGTGAGCCGATCGGAGAAATACCCATTGGCGAAAACCGCGAACTTGGTTCCGGGCTCCAAGAAGTTAGCAATGGCAGCTTCCATGCCCGCGCTGCCGGTGCCGGAAATCACCAGCGTGGCGCCGTCGTTTATTCCAAAGGCGGTTTTGAGCAATTGCTGAACGTCTCCCATCACCTGGATGAAGTAGGGGTCGAGGTGCCCGACAATCGGCTTCGACAGCGCCTCGTAGACCCGCGGGTGAACCATGCTGGGTCCCGGCCCGAACAGGTAACGGCGAGGCGGATTTAAGGGAGGAAACAAATTAAGTGCGGGAACTTCCTGTTCTATGGCGCTCATAGTCCTCGTCCTCGTTTCTCTTCAGAGATAGTTAGATTTTACGGCACGGAGCGGACAATCTCCAGAACCCCACCCGAAATGTCACGTTCAGGATGCGATGCAGATTGACAGTGAGCACCGATGACGCAAGTGCCGTCAAATTAATTCTATTGATCCGTTCGATCAGTTCTTCTTGTTACAAGTTTCTTGTGCAACTTGAATTGGTCCAACCAAGGTCCGGTCAGCCTAAATCGGCGAGTGGCGTCCCTGCACGATCATCGCCTCCGCGATGCGGCGCGCTTCAGGGAGTGTCGCTGCCGCTTTGCGATCAATCTCTGCCGGCAAGTCCTGTTGAATTTTCGCCAGTTCCTCGTCAAACACGCGGGTCACCAAATCGGGAGTGTGTCCGACCAGTTTGCCATCGTCGCCGGGCACTCTGACCTTGTGCCGCACGCGCTGCGCAATCATCAAGCGGTAGATGCGGTCGGTAGCCAGATCTTCCATATAGCCATCGAGCAGGCTGGCGCCCTTTCCGTTGAGCACCCCGTTGCGATAACGAATCACGGTGCGCGCGGCCGCTCGCGTTCCGGCCAGAGTTGTTGCGCCAACGCCCTTCGGAATTGGCCGCAGGTCGGGATGGGGGTTTGGCAGCTTGGGGCGTTTTGCAATCTGATTGGGATACGGAAACTGTCCAACTGCGATCTCGTTCTGATCCGGGTGGCCGGTCCAGGCTCCATCCATCAGGCAGTCGGCTTCGTTCTTCTTATCTTCCTTGAGGACCTTCAGAGCGCGCTCGTTCAATTCCGCGTCAGTGCGGCTGGGATAAAGCGCGGTCATGCCGCCAATCGCGTGAGCTCCGTGTTTGTGGCAAATGTCCGGCATCAGCGTGCGGAAGTTCTGAAAAAATGCCACATCGTGCGGGATGGTGTTGCGGTCGGGCAAAATCCAATTGGAATCCTCGAACATGAAATCGATCAGCGAGGCCATGTAATCCCAGCGTCCCAGGTTCAATCCGAGGCAGTGGTCGCGCAGATTGAAAAGGAATTCCTCCATCTGATAGGCCAGCGGATGTGCCTCCACCAGCGCCATGCACTTTATGTAGTCCTTAGGTAAGCCCTTGGCTTTGGCGAAAGCCTGGAAGAGGTCGCGCCACCACAAGGCCTCGTCCGGAGATTCACTCTTGGGGATGTAAACGGAGAAGTTGTGCGGCAACCAGGCGGGATCGATCTGGTACCAGTTCAAGGCTAGATCGAACAGGGAAGCCGACATAATCTCATTCTTGACAACCCCACCCTGGCTGAGGTGCAGCCCGCGGGGGCGCACCCAGGTCACGGTCTTCGAGCGCTGAACTGTGACCTTCTTGTTCCGCTTCTGGTCATCGTAGCTGAGTTCGTGCTTGTAGGCGGCGATGATGTTTTTAACCGCCAGCATGATGTGCTCCCACGCGTTCGCCGTGGAATCTTCCAGGTCCACCATGACGGCGGGAGATCCGGAGTTCAGTAGTTTTACCGTTAACTCAGCATCGTCGGCCGGGCCGGTCATCTGGTTGCGCTGATCGGCACACCAGTCGGGTACCTTGATTCGCCAGTTGGAGGTTGTTGCCTCCGAGGCTGGCAAATAGTTCGGCGGCTGCCCGCGATGCGACAACTGCAGCACCTCGGCGCGTTTTGCGACCAACTTCTGTTGCCAGGGGGTGAATTGTTTGTGGAGCGGCAACAGGAAATCAAAGAACCCCTGGGGGAGATCCTTGTGCGGATTCAAATCCGCGGGTGCGTAGTTCATGTACTGCGGCGCGGTGTTTTCAGCATGCAATGCCATGGGATCAGATCCTTCAACCTGCTCGCCAGCAACCGAGTGGCAAAGCCATCGGCGCTTCCGTGTTTCAGTCCATGCGACTTATCATAGGTGCCAAAGCCAGTTTGCGGGATGCAGCTTCATCAAGAAGCGATTCGAAACGGCAGAGTGCCGCTATTTACCGGATGTGGTCTAAGGCGTCACTGACGGCGCCATCCTCGGGCCTGCACTCATGCCTGTCGAAATCGGATTGAAGTTGCTGTTTGGCTTTGTCAGCGTCAGTGACAAATTCCGGTCGCGTCCGGAATGCTAATTTGCACACATCGCAATACGCGGTGTTCGGAGTGCTCCCTATGAATCGAACTATTTTGAGCTTCCGGTCTGGCACCCCGACATCATGGCAGTGCGTCAATGCGGAGTCAAATGCCTTCAGCCCTCGGTAGTGTCCTGAATTTAGAACGTGATCCGCACTCCAAACTCCATTTGCCGCGGAGCCCCGATCGCATACGTGCCCGAACCGGCCAGAACCCGGTCCAGCCGCGAAGTGCAGAAAGTGGCCGAGTTGCCGCAGTATCCCGCCGAACTCGCGTTATTCAGCGAACTGCCCGGCGCGCCGTTCAGCACGCCACTTAACTGGTTCCCCGCTCCCCCAAAGTTGGCCCAGTTGAAAACGTTAAACACGGAGACGTTCGGCTCCAGCTTCACCCGCTCTCCAACCTGAAACGGCCGACTCAAGCGCAGATCCATTGTCTTCAGCCAGGTCGCCGAAGCAAAATGCCCCGGCAGCGGTTGAATCACAGGCTCATAAGCGCCCAGCGCCAGCAGTTGCTGTCCGGTGAATAGGCCGCTATTCACCAATGCCGTGCCCGCCGGCGTCAACTTCCCGGCGTAGTTGTTGTTGTAAGACGCGATTGCCTTGGTCAAATTGCTGGTCGAGTATTTTCCCGCGCTCCCAATGAACGTTCCCGGCAAAAGGTCTCCCACCGTGCCGTCGCCGGTGACATCGCTGCGGAAGATTTCCCCCGCCACCCCACCCCCGTCCTGCTGCGGAACATAAGCGCTCAGCGGAAGCGGCGATGCCAGGTGTGCGATCATCGAAAGCCGCAGCCCGTGCGGAAAATCTGCCGTCGGAGTGAACATAAGCTGGTGCCTCCGATCCATCCCCGAGGCTCCCCAATGTCCCAGGTGCGGCCGGTTGTAATCTTCCGCCACGTTCATCAGCGAATAATCTCCGCCGCTGCCGTCCGGCTCCGCTATGTTGCTGCTATAGCGCGAGAGCGTGTACGAAATCGCCATCTCCAGCCGGCGCAAGCGCCGCATCGGGTTCTCTCCGCTGACCCCGTGGTATGCCAGGTGCACACCTTCATACCGCGACCGCCCGCTCGGAAAGTACATGATGTTCGATCCCACCGCCGGATTGATCCCGCCGAAGGACGCCTGCAGCGGCTTGCCCGCCAAGTTTTGCTTTTGCAGCACCGAACACGGAAAGGGCCCGCAGAACGCATTCGACGAATCCAGACCCTGCCGCGCGAAATCGGTGATGCTCGCTCCCGGCACGGCCGCCAAATAGCAGTTCACCGCAGCTTGCGAACTGCTGCCCGCGAACGTCGCCGGTGCCTGCGGGCATCCCGCCTTCACCGACGCCGGATTCGCCGCCAGCGTCAAATTGATCGCATCCAGCTCCGCCTGATAGGAATTGAGCAACGGGTTTATATTGCTGCCGTCCGTCATGTAGCCCGCGTCTCCCACGTGGTTCGTGTCAATCCCCAGCGGAAACTGCGTGCCGATCTCGCGTACATAGTCGGCGGAGAACATGCCGCGCCCACCGATCTGATGCTGAATTCCAGCGCTCATGTGCACCACCCGGGGCGTCCTGAAGCCGGGCGCCAGCAGGCCACCAAAATTCGCCAAGCTGTTTGCCAGCGAGTACACATTCTGCCCGCCCGTCACCGCCGACTGCGCCGCCATAAACTGCGTCTGCAGATCTTGAATTGCTTGAGATACGACCACCGGCTGATTAGCTGCGTTGAGAATCGTACCTCCAATCGGCTGACCACATATTTGCGCGATATCAACTTGGTCTTTGGTGACCGAACTCACCACCGATCCGTCCGGGAACAGCACCGCCCCCGTCGGACACAGCGTCAGGCTGCGGTTGTATTGCCCATTCGACAAGCGGTTGATGCGATCCTGATACGCATTCTGCAGCAGAAAATTGTCATAAAACAGCCCGCCGCCTGCCCGCACCACCGTCCGACCATTGTGTCCCGGATCCCACGCCAAACCTAATTGCGGAGCAAAATTCCAGTTCGGCTGGTTCACGCTCTGGCCGAGGAACTGGTGTGTGAGGCCGCCCGTGACAGGGTTCGGAATTAGACCGAATTGATCGAGAATCAAACCTGTCGTGCACGGTGGACTCTGCACGATCTTTGTATTGATCGCCGAACATGGCGTTGCCGGCAAGTCGCTGTCCGTGCGCCCGGTGTCCCGGACATAATTCACGCCATAGCTGATGCTCAGGTTCGGAAACAGGTTGAACGTATCGCCCACGTAACCCTCGAGGCGGGTATCGAAGTGACCGCCCGTCGACCGGTTGAATGCCGAGTTCTCGCTGAAATTTCCCAGCCCATTGAAAATCGTAACCGTGCCCACCGGGTAGTTCAGCGGATTGTCCGCCGCTCCGCGCGGATCGCCCAAGATCAGCGGCGACAGCTTCGGGTTGCCATTGATGGCATTGATCACGTCCAGTCCGTTCGAACTGGTCACCGACGGTCCATAATTTCCCGGCGCATAGAAATCTCCTTGCGCGATGCGATGAATCGCTCCCCCGAAGCGTATCGTGTGATGCACGTTATGAATCGTGCTGCTGTCGTAGCGCCCGAAAAGGTCGCGCTGAATCGTCTGTCGCGGACCCGCCACGCTCGGCCCCAGTCCATAGGATCCGATCTGCATGTGGAAAGGCGCCCCCGCCACAATCGTCGAATCGCTCAGCGCCGGATTGATCGCATTCACCATCTTCTGATAGCCGAATCGCGCGCTGTTCACAAACGTTCCATGGTTCCAGTCCAGCCCGAAAACCGCAGCCGGAACGTTCAGTTGATTCCGAAAATTCGACAGGCTGTCCGACGGCCCGATCTGGTTCGCGTTGTCGTAGCTGAGCCGCACAAATCCCTTCATGTCGTCGCTGAAGTTGTAATCCAGGCGCGCCGTCAGTATGTTCTCGCGAAAATAAGCGTCCCGCAGGCTGGTCTCATTGAACGCTGGAAACCCGAGCATCGTCGGCAAAACGCCATCCTGCTTGCTTCGTTCCCCGCCGATAAATAGAAACGCCTTGTCCTGGATCACTGCGCCGCCCGCCCCAAATCCATACTGCTGCCGGCTGTACCCCGGATTCCCTGACGGAAATCCCGCGAGGCCGAGGATCCGGTCTTGCAAATTTCCAAATAGATTGCCGTGCCACTCATCTCCCCCCGAGCGCGTCGTAACCCGCACCGCACCGGCGGCGTTGAGCGACTGAAACATATCCGGCGTGACGCGCGAGATGATCACTTCCCGCACCGCCTCAGCCGGCAGGTTCAGAGTGGATGCGCCCTTGGTCTCATCCATCGCCTCGACTTCATCAATGTCGTAGTGCGTCGTTCGTCCCAGTTGGCTTTCGATCGAGAGCGATTGGGTCCCACTCTTCCCCGGACCAAAAATCCTTCCATCCACCGCCTGCACACCCAGCTCAAGCTGTCCCGCATTCAGATAGTTCCGTCCGTCAATTGGCAGCCGGTCGGGAACATCGCCATTGAACTTACTCTCCAGCCGCACCGGTCCCGGATTGATCCATTCCGTCTTGAAATCCGCCGTGACCGCCGCCCCCAACACGACGGTCACGCTCCTCTCGACTGGCAGCATGTCCCGGCCTTCCACCCGCACCACATAAGCACCCGGCGGCACCGGTTCGGAAACGTACGCCCCGTCCTTGCCGGAGCGCGTCACGCCTTTGGTCTCGGTGGCCTGCGAGCTGTACAAAACTCGCGCCCCTTCCACGGCGTTGCCGTCTTCATCCCGCACCGTTCCTTGAATGGTGCCGGTTGTCGGATTTTCCGAGGTCATTTCCTGCGCCCACAACGAAGCCGCGAGCGCAACAACAACGATGAGCAATGGGCCAATCGGCAGAGAACGACGAACCTGCAAGCCAGAGCAATCGAACAAAATGCCACTCTCCTGGGGGCGGAGCCTCAAGTAGAACCTGGAAGCGATTCCGCGTCTAAGGATCCTGTTTTTCCGCTGCAATGATTTTCTACTGAAATCGAATAGAACAGTCTACTAGATGCAGACACTTCTCTGGCGCGATGTATGCGTTTTGTTAGCGGGCTAATCCCGTGCCGCTGAGCTGCGAGCTTCGAGCCGCGAGCTTCGAGAAAAGGTTGCCCGCAGCTCGCAGTTCGTAGCTCGTAGCCTGTGTCAGAACGTCCCCTTGCGCGTGTAGTAGCCCGCGCGATAGTGCGACTGATAAGGTCCTCCCGGCGGCGCGTTCGCCAGGTCCACCCGCAGTTGACGGAATTCCGAATTCGAATAGCGCTGCGACGGATAATACGCGAGCAGATACTGCGTTCGCAGTTCGTCGCTGATCTGGCGGAACGCGTCGTCCAGTTGCGGCAGCGACGTGGCGTAATAATACTTCCCACCCGTATCGGTTGAGATCTGAATCAGCGCGTGCTCGCCGCCCTCGTCTCGTCCCGCATCCGCTTCGATGGGCACGATGATGATGCTATAAATGATCGCCTCCGCCTCCTGGGCCGCGCGCAGCGCCTCTTTGTAGTTCACCTGGCTCATCGTGTCTCCGCCGTCGGTGATTACCACCATCACTTTTCTTCCCTGCCGCCGGCTCAGCGCCTGTGATCCCAGGAAAATCGCATCGTAAAGGGCCGTCGCCGAACCATTGCGCTCGCGGTCGATTCCGGCGTCGATCTTTTTCAAATCAGACGTGAACGGCACCATTTGGCTCACCGTCTCGCTGAATTTGTACACGGCCAGTCCGTCCTGCGGCCGCACAATGGCGTGCGCAAACTTGCGCGCCGAGATCAGTTCCAGCGGCAAATCCTTTCTTGTGCTCAGGCTTGTATCCACCGAGAGCACAATCGACAGTGGCAGCGCCGATTCCCGGCTGAAGATCGCAATCTTCTGCTCTTTGCCGTCTTCCTTCAGGAGAAAATTCTCTTTCTGCAGGTTCGCCACCGGGGTCCCGCGCGCATCCGTCACCGTCACGAACACGTTGACCAGCTTCACGTCGACCTTGATTGTGGTTTCCGGCTCCTCCGCCATCAACCCAGCGCTGGTGCACACAACAAAGACGCAAAGGATCGAGACGCAAACCAACAAGACCTGTAAGATTCGCTTCATTTGAGAGTCAGTCATTTAGATGCAGGCTGCTCTCCCGCTGTGCTTCCCGGCCGCCGAATTTCTTCGGGAAACGCCTCGCCGTCCGCCCACACCGCTCCATCTGCAAAGTATTCTTTCTTCCAGATCGGCACCGTCTTCTTCAGCATGTCAATGATCCACCGGCAGGCCTCAAATGCCGCGCCCCGGTGGGCCGCAGCCACCACGATCAGCACGCTCGTCTCCCCAATCTCCAGTCGTCCCAACCGATGAACGATTGACGCTCCCCGCACCCCAAAACGCGCCCGCACCTCCACCGCCAGGGATTCCATCTGCTTCACCGCCATCGCTTCATAGGCTTCATAGTCGAGATAAAGCGTGCGCCGCCCACGCGTGTTGTCCCGCACCACGCCCTCGAAAATTACCGCCGCGCCATCCGCCGGCCGCTTCAACCGCCCAACCACAGCCTCGGCATCAATCCGCTCGCGGACCATCCGCACTTCGCCCGGCACTTCGCCATCGTCTTCCGCCAACCCGCCGCTCACTGGCGGCAACAGCCCCACTTCATCGCCCTCGCGCAGCGCGCGGTCCGCTCCCGAATATTCCCGATTCACCGAAATCGCCAGCGACGGTACCATCGCTTCAAACCGCGGAGCCTCTCGCGCATAATAGAGGAGCACTTCCCGCACCCGCGCCCCTTCCGGCAGATCGACGGTGTCGCTCGACCGTCCGAGCACATCCTTCAAAACTCCGAAAAAAAGTACTTCGAGCTTCATCTGGGTACTGGGTACTGGCAACTGTGTACTGGCAACTGGGTTCGCGCCCTCAGTGTAGCGCGCCCGCATCCCAAAGGACCTGTCCCACCGGGTACTCGCTCGCTGCCCCATCCTCCCGTTTGGTTCAATTACCTCCGTAATCGTGCATTGGGTCATTTTCCCGCTTAGTCTTATTGCCAATACTCCATACACCGAGAAGGAGGCTGTTATCGTTAACGCCGCTCAAACCGACGCCGGCCGCAGCGCGTCTGCTCGGTCTTTCCTCCACAGCCTCAATATTTTGATCAAGTACACCCGTCTGTATGGAGTAAACCACAAGCGCACCGTGGGCCAGTTCGAGACCGCCTGGAGCGAACTCCAGCAGGCGCTGCCCAAAAGCGGTGACACTGGTTTTCTGCTCGGCGTCTCCGACAACAAACTTCTTCTCGATGGCATCCCCCTCGAAGCCGGTCAGGCCGAGCGCAGCTTCGCCCAGTTGCTGACCGCAGCCGGACTCTCCAGCATCCTTTTTTCCAATAAGGTCACGCTCGACGACTTTACCCGTCTGGTCCGCGCCTTTGCCATGGGCGGCTCCAAAGCCCAGGACTTCGCCAAGCAGATTAAGGAAAGCCTCGGCGATAACAAGAGTTCCTCCATCCGCATCAATGAAGTCAAGTTTGTCGCCGCCGATCCCGCCACCGGCGAAGTTTCCATGGCCGCCCAGCTCGCCGCCCAGGCCCTCGGCCCCGAAGCCAGGCAGTGGCTCAACGACCCTCAGAAACTTCTGCAGTTGATCGCCGCCGCCCAGGGAGCAAGCAACAGCGGGTCCGGCGCACCCGGCGGCGCGCCCCTCGGCAGCGTCCCCACCGTTCCCATTCCCGCCGGCATCGGCACGGGCGCGGTCGGAGCCTCTGCCGGAACGTCGTCTGGAACGTCCGGAACATGGACCGGTGGCGTCGTTCCCTTACAGGAAGAGGAAGTCATCCAGACCATTCGCCTGCTTACTCATTTTGGCGAGGCCATGCAGGCTCCCGACGCGTCCCCGGACAATCTCAAGGTCGAACTCGGCAAGGCTCCCGAAAGCGCCAAGGTCAATCTCGCCCAGTTGCTCGAAAGCCTGGCCGCGCAGGCCTCTCAGAACAACGCGAACGACCGCAATGACACTCCGCTTCTGATGAAGGCCGCCGAAAGCATGGCCATCAAATTCGCTCTCGACCGCTATCAGCGCGGCGACGTCAAGGTCAACGCCGTCCACGACATGATGGAGCACCTGAGCCGGCAGATGGACACGCTTCGCCAGATCCTGCGCGTCCAGGAAGATAAAATGTCCAAGGCGGGCATCCTGGTCGAATCTCACGCCGACATTCTCGACCGCATGTTCTGGGCTGAGATTCCCGAAGCCGGAAAGAAAAGCGTTCTGCTCTCCAGCGAAGCCGCTTGCGTGCCCCCCCGCAACATTCGCCAGTTCGTCGAAATCCTTTTCGAGCGCGACGACAATGAGATCGCCTCTAAGATTCTCTCCAACTACTGCAGTGGCCTGGACGCCAAGGATGCCGAGCCCCGCCGCAAAACCGCTACTGGACTGGCTCAACTCGCCGACCTCTATGCCACCGCGCCCGATGAAGTCATGCCCAATGCCCTCGCCCTGATCGGCCAGAACCTGGCTAACGAAAGCGATCCCGAGATCCAGAGCCTGTTGAGCGCTGCCTTCGCGCGCTTCGGGCAGGAGGCCTGCTCCCGCAAAAAATACAAAGCCGTCGCCGAACTCTGCTACTCGTTCGAAAAGGTGGGCCGCCAACGGCCTGCCATGGTGCAGGATCTCCGCTCCCGCGTCGGCATCGAAAATCGCCTGCCCGAAATGATCGAAGAGGCCATCAATGCCGATCTGGTACCCGAGGATTTAGTCAACGTCTTGCAGCAGCTTCCCAGAAACTCCATCGAACACCTTGCCGACCGTTTCTTCCGCTCGCAGAAACGCGTCGAATGCGATCGCATTGTCGAACTCGTCGGCGAACTCGGACAACCTGGCATCGATGATCTGCGCGACATTCTGCGCACCGGCCAGCCCCGCCAGGCTGCCGCCACCGTCGGCCTGTTGAGCCGCCTCGGGGTGACCGCGCTGCTGGAATTGCTGCCATCCCGCATGGGCGAGTTCAATCGTTTCTATCAGGACGTCATCGTTCGCCAGGTCGCCTACGGTGCCGCACCCGACCGCGGACGCACCCTGGTCGAACTGCTCGAACTGCTCGATTCCCTAATTCTGCCCGAGGCCATCGACGAAATCGGCATGAGCCAGGACCGCAGCGCCTGTTCCAGCCTGATTGCGCTTGCCACTGCCGGGGAAGCTCACAACCGTCCCCCGTTCGTGCAACTGAAAGCAATCGAGTCCCTTGGCCGTTTGCGCGAGATCGAGGCCGTCCCCGTTCTGCGCTCCATCGTCGACGACAAGAAACTCTTCGGCTACAGCCAGCACCGTGAATTGAGAATCGCCGCCATTCAGGCGCTCTCCAAGATTGATCCCCGCTACGGCACCCAGGCTCTCGCCGACAGCGGCCTCGAGGCCGGCGAACTCGCCATCGCTCCGCTCGATTCCGGCCCCGGATGTCCCTGGGTCCGCCAGCGCCGCTACGAACGCATCATCTTGCCGCGCACTCTCTCCGCCACTCTTTCCAGTTCCTGGGGAAAGTCGAACATCGTCATGCGGGAGATGAGTCTCGGCGGCGGCATGGGCACGCGCAGCGACAATCTCCGGGTCGGCTCCGAAGCCCACGTTGAAATCTCTCTGGGTGTAAAAAAAATCCGTGGCGAGGTTCTGCTCCGCCGCGCCCGAGTCAATGAAATCGGTTTCGAGTTCGTCAGCATGGACCTCGACAGCCGCTACCGCCTCCGCCGCGTCCTGGTCGAGGCCCTGCAAAAACTTCCCGACAATCGCTCCGCCGACTGGGACGGCCAACGAAAAACGTAGCGATAGCTCGTGTAGGGACGGGCGCCCTCGCCCGTCCAAGCGAGCGCCCTCGGCAGACTGCGTGCAGCCACAACAACTCTAGATTCGCGCTAGGGCGCGCCCTGCGCCACGTTCATGAAAATAATCGTAGAGACGCGGCTTGCCGCGTCTGCCCGCACCCATCACTCGCGCACACCGATGCTGCCGCAAAAGAAAAAGCCCCTGCTGCGCGCAGAGGCCTTTTCACAAACCAAGTTCAAGAAACCGCCAACTCGCTTATACCACCTTCACAAAAACAATTACCAGCACGTACAACACCAGGGACTCGATGAAGGCGAGGCCAAGAATCAGCGCGACCATAATTCCAGGACGCGCCGCCGGATTGCGTCCCAGCGCTTCGCAGGCCGCTCCCGCCACTCTCGCCTGTCCCAGTGCCGCCAGCCCCGCCGCCAGTGCAAGCGCAAAACCGGAAGTCAGCGCCACCCAGTTCGTGGTCGCAACCGCTCCAGTCGTGCCCTGCGCAAACGTCGGCACCGCCATCACCGACGCTATTAACATTACAAACATCAACATCACGAATTTCCGCATTGTGCTTCTCCTTAATATGAATTGCCGCCAGTGGGTGGTTGACGCCGCGCTTCTGAAGCCGACGCCCTCACGCTGAAAGGCAGGTGTCAAACAGGTGTCGGGGACCAGGTCTAAGGTCTCAAGGAAACCCGAATGCCTCTTCCTTGAGACCTGACACCTAGGACCTGAGACCTTCTCTAGTGTTCCTGCCCTGTCGCCTCACCCAAGTATACGCAGGCCAGCAGCACAAAAACATACGTCTGAACGAACGACACGCCGATGTGCAGTCCCTCGAACACCACCGGGATCCCCAACGGTATGAGCGAAAAGAACACCAGCGTGACCATCTCTCCGGCGAACATGTTGGCAAAAAGACGAATCGTCAGCGACATGGCCCGGGCAATATGGCTGAACACCTCAAGCGGGAACATCAGGAAAGGCAAGAACACACGCAGAGCCAGAGGCACTTCGTTATCCCGCGGCCCGATGAAGCGTTTCAAATAGCCGATGGGTCCGTCCGTTCGCACTCCTTGATACTGATAGTAGACCCACGTCAGCAGCGCGCATCCGAGCGGCACAATCGGCACTCCGGTTGGTGATTCCAGTCCCGGCACCAGACCAATCAGATTGCAACTCAGGATGAACATGCCGAGCGCGACCAGGTAGGGAACGTACTTTTGACCATGATGCCCGATCACCTCATCGGCCATGTCAGCGATAAAGCCGTAGATCGCTTCCATCGTGTGCTGCAACCCACCCGGACGCTCCACCGAAAGCCGTGTGCGCACGGCAATGAAAAATATCGTCAGCAACAGCACAACCAGCAGTTCCATCGCGAAGGCGTTCGTGATCGGAGCCGCCGGATACTTCGGATGAATGTGCAGCTTCAGCAGCAACGCCAGCACCGGCGCGCCGAACAGACGATTCAGAAGTGCGGTAAAAGCCAGCTGTTCCATTTTCAGACTTCGGTACCTATAGGACTTGTCAACACCTACTTATGATTTGTCATCCCGAACGAAGCGAGGGACATGTAGTCTGCTGACAATTGAAAGATTGCAGATCCCTCGCTTCGCTCGGGATGACAATCTTTAAGACTTTTCAATAGACCGCCGCAACCGGCGACCCTACCCTCCCCGCCGGAAGGCTGTGTACCCCTCCCATGCCGCCTCGGCCATCAGGGCCGCCACTGGCACGCACAAGCCCCACAGAAAGCCGCGAAACGCCAGGGAAGAACTCCTGAATATAGCATAGGCAGCGGCTCCCACCAACCCGTAGCGCACCAGAAAGCGCAGGATGATCCAGCCGCCTTTCTCCCGGCTGTTCCGGTTGACGATGCGATCGGCAAGTCCTTCGACGCCTCGCGTCAGCGAGCGGAAATTGACGTAGGAAACCGCGGCCCCGAAGGCAAACCCAATCGATCCCGCCCAACGGTAAAACCAGAACGCCGGCCCCAGCAGCAGAACGCTCACCACCAGCATGTTGCGCAGCACGCGCGGAATGATGCGCTCATAGATTGAGAGCTCATCGATCATGCGCTCATGAATTGTGCCCTCATCGAGAGTCTCCCCCGGTGAAGTCTCCGCGGTCCGGTCAAGATGCTCACGCTCATTCATTATTTATCTTTGTAAGCGCCCATGGCCATGCGGATCATCTGCCAAAATCCAACCACCGCGCCAAACAACAGCCCAACCAGATAGAGCCACTTAGTATGCAGCCAGTAATCGGCCAGCTTGCCCAAGAAAAAGCCAAGCAGGATGGCCGCCGGAATAATAAACCCCACCTCGGAATAGCGAGCAAGCGAAACGAGAGGATCTTTCTTCTTCGAACTTGAAGACGTGTCAGACTCGAGGCTAGGCTCTTCGGTCATTCGGAGGAATTCTAACCCAAGCCGTCAGCTTGCAAGCTCAGCAGTCGCACTTTTTATAAACAATTTTATGATTCGTCATTCCGAGCGAAACGAGGGATCTGCAGTTTGCCGGGTTCCCAGAGCTTAAAGCCAAGAGCTAACAGCCAAAAGCTAACAGCCTCACTTCAACACCGCGGCCACGTGCGGCGATTGCGCAATATTCAGCGACCAGTTCACGCCGCGAATAAACGGCTCCGGATAAACTCCGATTACGATCGTCGCCAGCGCTGTCACGCCCACCGCGCAACGCATTCCGAGACTCACCGGCAGTCTTCCGCTCTCCATCGGCGCGCGCATCAGCATGGCGTTCGCAATCTTCAAGTAGTAATAAAGTCCGAACAGCGAGTACACCACGCCGAGCGAGGCCAATCCGTAATGTCCGCTTTCGATCAGGCTCAGAAAGATGTAGTACTTACCCAGGAACCCGGCGGCGGGCGGAATGCCGGCGAGCGAAAGCAGAAATAGCAGCATGAGCGCGGCTTCGACCGGAGCGCGCTTGTAGAGCCCGGCCATATCGTCGAGCTCGTCGCCAATCACGTTGCGCTGCCGCAACGACGTGATTACTGCGAACGCACCCAGATTCATGAACGTGTAGACCAGCAAGTAGATCAGAATTCCCTTGAAGCCGTCCTGAAAGCCAGGGCTGCCGGGCTGCGAAGTTCCGATGGCCACAAACGCCAGCAGCATGTAGCCAACGTGCGCAATTGAGGAGTAGGCAAGCAGCCGTTTGGTGTTCGTCTGCGTCAGCGCCGCGAAGTTGGCGCCGGTCATGGTCGCGATGGCGACAACCACAATCACGGGAGTGTAGATCGAGCGCAGCGGCCACAACCCAAACAGCAGTATGCGCAGCAGCAGCGCCCAAGCCGCCGCTTTCACCGCCACCGACATGAAGCCGGTAATGCTGGTGGGTGCGCCTTCGTAAGCGTCCGGCGCCCATTGATGAAATGGAACGGCGGCAATCTTGAACAGCAATCCGACCATGGTCGTCAGCAGCGCGATCACCATCACCGGATTGTGCGGATTCTGCGCCGAGACCGCGCGCGCAATGACCGCCAGATTGGTGCTGCCGGAAAGTCCGTAGAAGAGCGAAAGCCCATACGCAAAGATGCCCGACGAAAATGCCCCGAGCAGCAGATACTTCAAGGCTGCTTCGTTCGAGCGCCGATCGCGGCGCAAAAAACCAACCAGCACGTAAGTGGAGATCGCCATCAGCTCGAGCCCGATGAAGAGCAGCACGATGTCGATTCCCGCCGCCATGCACATCATGCCCACCACGGAAAGCAGCAGCAAAGCATAGTACTCGCCGTGGTGTTCATCTTCAAGGTCGAGATAGTGCACCGACATCAGGATGGCAATTGCCGCTCCCGCCAGAAACAGATACCAGAAATAGATGGCGAAGTGGTCGACCAACAGCGAGTTATAAAATCCGGCCGCGCCCCTCGGCAGCATCGACTGAATTTGCCATACGCACACGGCCGCAAACACCACGCCGACAAAGGCGCCCACGGCGTTGATCCATTTCCATCCCCGCGGAACCATCAGGTCAATCAGCAGAATGCCGAGCGCGAAAATGGTAAGTTCCACCATCGGCAACATCAACCGGTATTCAGTTGGTGAGAGGCCTCGCACTTAGTTACTCGCTTTCGCTGCGGCGACGTTCTGTCCGACGACGTTCGATCCGACGGCGGCGGCCGCCTGCCGAGCTGGCGCGGGCGCAACCTGCGCGTTCACCGGTGCGTTCGCATTGGTGTTGTTATGAATCGTCTGCACAATCTGATTGACCGGTTGTTCGAGGATCTGGAAAAACGGTTTCGGATAAAGCCCGATCCATAACGCCATAATGATCAGCGGCACGAACGTAAGAATTTCGCGCGGCGTAAGATCGTGCAGCTTTTCGTTCTTGGGATTTGTCACCGTCCCGAAGAAAACGCGCTGATAGAGCCAGAGCAGATAAGCGGCGGCCAGAACCACGCCCGGCGCCGCCCACGCTGCCCACTTCCAGTTCGCGGTGAATGCTCCCTGCAGGATCGTGAACTCGCCGACAAACCCGTTCAGCAGCGGCAACCCCATTGACGAGAGGAACATGATCATCGTGATCGTCGCGTAGAGCGGCATCACGTTCGAGATGCCGCCATACTCCGCGATCTCACGCGTGTGCCGCCGCTCATACAAAATGCCAACAATCAAGAACAGCGCCCCGGTCGAGATGCCGTGATTGACTTGCTGCAGCACCGAGCCACTCAATCCCATCGAATTCAGTGCAAAAATCCCGAGCGTGCAGAAGCCCAGGTGGCTGACCGACGAGTATGCCACCAGCTTTTTCATGTCCTTCTGCATGAGCGAAACCAGCGCGCCATAGATGATGCCAACCAGCGAGATCCCGATCATCCAGCTTTGCACTTTGGGATGCGACACAACCGCGGGAAAGAATGGCAGCGAGAAGCGCACGAATCCGTATGTCCCCATCTTCAGCAGAACGCCCGCCAGAATGACAGAGCCGGCGGTGGGCGCTTCAACGTGCGCATCCGGCAGCCACGTGTGGAACGGAAACATCGGAACTTTGATGGCAAATCCAATAAAGAAAGCAATGAAGAGCCAGATGGCGTAATGGAATGGAATCAGCGGCGCCGTCTTATAAAGCTCTGGAATGCTGAACGTGAAAACGCCAGTAACTGTGTGGTGATGGAAGTACAAGAACAGGATGCCAAGCAACATCAGCACGGAGCCCAGCAGTGTGTACAGGAAGAACTTGATCGCGGCGTAGAGCTTGTTGGGTCCGCCCCAGATGCCGATCAGCAGATACATCGGCACCAGCATCGCTTCCCAGAAAACGAAGAAGAGGAAAAAATCGAGCGCCATGAAGACGCCGAGCATCCCGGTCTGCAACACCAGGAACCAGACGTAATATTCCTTTACCCGGATTTCGATGGCGGTCCACGAAGAGAGAATCGAGACCCATCCCAGCAGCGTGGTCAGCATGATCAGCAGAAACGAGATGCCGTCAATGCCCAGGTTGTAGCCGGCGCCAATCGAGGGGATCCAGTTGTTCGCTGTGCCCTCAAGGAACTTGAACTGCTGCGTCGTGTCGAAACGCAGCGCCCAGAACATCGGCACCAGCGGCAGCGAGATCAGGAACCCGGCGAGCGCGAAGAGGTTCGCAATCCAGCGGATCGCGTCCTTGTTCTCCTTAGGAACAAACAGGAGAACAATCGCGCCCACGAGCGGCGTGAAGAGAATGATGGATAGTATGTGATTCTGCATAAGAAAGCCTTGGCTACGAGCTACCGGCTACGAGCTGCGAGCAACCCAAATCCAGCCTGCCTGCTCAAAGCTCGTGGCTCGTAGCTCGCAGCTCACTTCCACACGTAATAAACGCCAAATCCCAACAGTCCCGCTATCATGACCAGCGCGTACCACTGCACCAGTCCCCATTCGAACAGGCGTGCCGGATAAGACATCATCCGCGCAAGAATGGCCGGGCCGTTCACTCCGAGACCGTCAATGATCCACTTATCCCACCAGGTCGAAAGCGTGGCGACCGCGCGTGTGACCCAACCCACATCGTTCACGGTTCCGTCGATGATCTTGGCGTCAAACCATGATGACGCCTGACCCGCGCCCATGGCGCCCAGCCGGACGTCGCCGATCTTGCGGCGTCCAGTGAAAACATAGTCGTAGGCCTCGTCAACAAAATACTTGTTGTACAGCACGGTGTAGAGCGGCGGCGCGTCGACGGCAATGGGCTCCGGGTAATCTTTGCCGGCCTTCGCATAGTAATGATGGGCCCATCCTCCACCCACGACCGCAGCCCCGACGGAGAGCACCATCAGCGTCCATTCCAGGCCGCGATGCTCTTCGCCAGCCGGCTCCCGCGGCGCGACGGAAGCGGCGACCTCTTGCGCGAATACCGGCTCCAGAAACTTTCCAAAGACGTTCCTCCCACCGAAACTCGCCGGCACACCCAGCCATCCCGCGCAGACCGAGCCGATTGCCAAGACGACCAGCGGGCCCGTCATGGACTTGGGCGATTCATGAACGTGGTGCTCGACTTCATGGCTCATCCGTGGCTGCCCCCAGAAAGTCAGGAAGATGAGCCGGGCCATGTAGAACGCGGTCATCAGCGCGGTGCCAAATCCGATCAGCCAGAGATATGGGAAGCCGCCCTCGGCGGAACGCCACGCCTGCCAGAGGATTTCGTCCTTCGAAAAGAAGCCTGCCAGGGGTGGGATGCCCGCGATCGCCAGCGTCCCGATCAACATCGTCTTGTATGTAGTGGAGATGCGCCCGCGCAGGTCGCCCATGTAGCGCATATCCTGCTCGCCGCTCATGGCGTGAATCACCGAACCCGCGCCGAGGAAGAGCAGCGCCTTGAAAAACGCATGCGTGAACACATGGAAAACGCCCGCCGCAAAGGCGCCGACGCCGAGCGCCAGGAACATGTATCCCAACTGCGAAATGGTGGAGTAGGCAAGCACCCGCTTGATGTCGTTCTGCACTAGCGCGATGGACGCGGCGAACACGGCCGTGAGCGCGCCGATGATGGCCACGGTTTTCATCGCCGTCGGCGCCAGCATGTACACAGCATTCGAACGGGCCACCATATACACGCCCGCCGTCACCATGGTCGCGGCGTGGATCAGCGCGGAAACTGGCGTAGGTCCTTCCATCGCGTCGGGCAGCCAGACATAGAGAGGAATCTGCGCCGACTTACCGCAAGCTCCAACGAACAGCAGCAGCGCGGCGGCCGTCAGCACGGGATCGCCGATCGCGAAGTGTCCACTGTGCGCCAGCGCGTTAATGTCGATGAAGCGAAACGAGCCCAGATACCAGGAGAGCGCAAGCGCGCCAAGAATGAATCCGGCATCGCCGATACGGTTCACGATGAACGCTTTGCTGGCTGCATCGCTGGCCGACTTGCGATGAAAGTAAAAACCAATCAGCAGATACGAGCACAAGCCCACGCCTTCCCATCCCACGAACAACAGCATGTAGTTATTCGCCAGGATGAGCAAAAGCATCGTAAACATGAACAGGTTCATGTATCCGAAGAAGCGGTAGTAGCCCCCTTCGTGCGCCATGTATCCGACAGAGTAAATGTGGATCACCATGCCCACGCCGGTCACGAAAAGCAGCCAGATAGAAGAAAGCGGATCGAGCAGGAATCCCGCGTCGGCGTTGAATGAGGCGAGCCTCCCGTCGCGCTTAACGAAATTCAGATGCCCATCGCCGCTGCCGAGCCACGTGTAAACAATTTTCTCGAAGGGACGTCCCGTGCCATGCGCGAAGTGCGTGTACTCGACGACCGTGAAGCAGGCGAACAGGAACGCGAGGACGACCACGCCGACGCAGACCGCGCTGACCGTGGCCTTCTGCAGTCGCCGGCCGAAAAAAAACATCATCGCGGCCCCGAAGGCCGGGAACAGCGGGATCAGCCAGATGTGGTTAAGAAAGAACATGTCGTTAGTCGTCGGTCGTTAGTCGTTCGCTATTCGCCTTTGCTTGCCAGCAGCCAGTAGCCAGAAGCGCCTGCTCGAAGCTCGCAGCTCGCAGCTCTCTACCATTTCAACAAATCAATCTCATCCACATTGATCGTCTCTTTATTCCGGAAGAAGGAGATCAAAATGCCGAGGCCTACGGCGGCTTCGGCAGCAGCATCCACCGTAATAAAGATCGCGAACACCTGCCCATGCAGGTTTCCCCACATGCGCGAGAACGCCACCAGGTTCAGGTTCACCGCGTTCAGGATCAGCTCGATCGACATCAGCACAATCACCACGTTGCGGCGTGTGAGCACACCGATCACACCCAGCACGAACAGTGCCGCCGCAACGACGAGATAGTGAAGCGTGGTGATTTCAGCCATAATTAAGCCTCTAGCTCCTGGCTACTAGCTGCTAGCAAGAAGCTAGGAGCTAGTAGCCAGCAGCTGGTTTCAAATCTTCTTCTTCGTCATAATTACCGCCCCCAAAATCGCCACCAGCAACAGCAGCGAAGCGATCTCGAAGGCAAACGTATATTGACCCATCTTGCCAGCCTCTCCGTACAGCATGGTGGCGATCTGCTGCGTGTTCGACGACTCGGGCAGCGTTATCATGCGATCCGGAAACAGCGCCTTGCCCTTCGCGATCGCGGACACAAACAACGCCAGCAAAGCGCACGCCGCTGCCAATCCTACCGGCCAGATACGATTGAACTGCCGTTCCTTCGACGAGCGATCGATGTTTACCAGCATGATCACGAACAGGAACAGCACCATGATTCCGCCCGCGTAGACGATAATCTGCACGCCAGCGACGAACGGGGCATACAACATTAAGTAGAGGCCCGCCACCGCGAGCAGGGTCACAATCAGCGCCAGCGCGGAATGCACGGCGTTCCGCCGCGTGATGACCGCTACGCCACTGGCGACGGCCAGTCCCGCCAGCACATAAAAGAACCATGGCGTCCCAACCGGGGCCATGCCTGCATTGATGGCTGAGTTCAAACCGGCGCTCATTCCGGGGTTCATGAAAAAATCACCCCCACGATGGCGGTCACGACCAGCACGCCGAGCGAAATCGGCAGCATCACTTTCCATCCGATCTTCATCAACTGGTCGAAGCGGTAACGCGGCCACGTCGCGCGATACCAGATGAACAGATACATGAAACCGGCGACTTTCAGCACGAACCAATATACGTAGTCGATGCCTTCGCGGAACCTCGCCGCCACACTCGTGTCCGCGGAACGGCCTGCGACCGCAATCACCAGCAGTAGCAGCGCGATGAAGCCGAGCAGCGCTGCAAAAACTGCAAGCCCGATGCGCTGAATCTTGAAGAATGATTGCGTCGGCATCCGAGCCGCTTCAATAAAAGTAATCGCCGCCAGCCCTCCGAATGTGAGTCCGGGGAACAAAGAGAAGATAAAGTCCCAGGCCGGGGCGTGCAGCAGGTTCGGGAACGGACGCATCCATCCGCCGAGCCAGAGCGTGACCGCGATCGAAGAGACGGCGATCATGGCCGCATACTCGGCGAGCATGAATAGTGACCAGCGCAGCCCACTGTACTCGGTGTGATATCCGGCGGTCAGTTCCGATTCTGCTTCGGCCAGGTCAAAGGGCGCGCGGTTGGTCTCAGCGACCATGGCGATGGCGAAAATCACAAACGCGATGAAGCCGAGGGGAAAGAATTTAAAGATGAACCAGACGCCCTGCTGCTGTTGTGCCTGGACGATCCCGATCATGCTCAGCGTGCCCGTGCCGCTTGCGTTCAGGCTGGTCATCAGGATCGCCGAGACCACGGCCAGTCCCATGGCGACTTCATACGATACCATCTGCGCGCTCGACCGCAGCGCGCCGATCAGCGGATAGTGCGAGTTTGAGGCCCATCCAGAGACCACGATGCCGAGCACGCCAAGCGACGAGACACCGAGCATAAATAAGATGCCGATGTTCATGTCGCTCACCGCCTGCGAAGGGCCGAACGGAATCACGGTATAAACCGTGAATGCCGCAAGCAGTCCGATCATCGGCGCGATCCAGAAAACGAACTGGTCGGCTTCGGCGGGAATGATGTCTTCCTTAATCATCAGCTTGACCGCGTCAGCAATGGGCTGCAGCAATCCGTGCGGGCCCACGCGCATGGGGCCAAGGCGAACCTGGAAGTGCGCCAGCGCCTTGCGCTCGATCCAGTTCATGCAAATCACGGCCACCGACACTCCCGCGAAAATGATGAGCACGTACATCAGCGCCCAGAACTGGTTCCCCGCAGAGCCCGGCGTCACCGTCACCTTGGGGTCGAGATACGACATGATGAAATTCGGCATCAGCGGTCCACCTCGCCGAGCACGATGTCAATCGTGCCGATGACGGCGATCACGTCGGCAACAAGCAGGCCGCGCACCATTAGGTCGAGCGCCTGCAAGTTAACGAACGATGGCGGGCGCACGCGCAAGCGGTAGGGCTGCGTCGAGCCGTCGCTGACGATGAAGTATCCGAGCTCGCCTTTCGGCGCTTCGATCGAATGATAGATTTCGCCCACCGGCGGCTTGATCACCTTGGGCACTTTGCCCATGATCGGGCCTTCGGGAATACCGCTGACCGCTTGCTCGATGATGCGCATCGACTGGCGCATTTCTTTCATGCGGACCATGTACCGGTCGTAAGTGTCCCCGTTTACGCCGGTCGGAATTTCGAAATCAAATTCGGAGTAGGCCGCGTAGGGCTGGGCTTTGCGCAGATCCCACTTCACGCCGCTGGCGCGCAACAACGGCCCGGTTACGCCGAGCGCAATGCAATCCGCTCCTGAGATCACGCCGACATTCTTTGTGCGCTCCAGCCAGATGCGGTTGGTGGTGAGCAGCGCTTCATATTCGTCGATCTTCGGTGCGAAGAAGGCCAGGAAATTCTTTACGTCTTTTTCGAAGCCGGCGTACGTCTCATACTGACAGCCACCGATGCGGAAGGCATGCGTGGTGAGGCGCGCGCCGCAGTACCTTTCGAAAATCTTCAGGATTTCCTCGCGATCTCGGAACGTATAGAACAGCGGCGTCATCGCTCCGATATCGAGCGCATGCGTGCCCAGCCAAAGCTGGTGGCTGGCGATGCGTTGCAGTTCGGTCAGGATCACCCGAATATATTTGGCTCTCGCCGGCGCCTCCACATTCATCAACTTCTCGACCGCTTCGCAGTACCCGAGCCCATTTGAGACGGCGGCGCAATAGTCCATCCGGTCTACATAGGGATTGAACATCGTGTAGGTGCGGTTCTCGGCGATTTTTTCCACGCCGCGGTGCAGGTATCCGATGACGCATTCGGTGCCGAGAACTTTTTCGCCGTCGAGCTTCAGGATGACGCGCAGCACGCCGTGCGTCGCCGGATGCTGCGGCCCCATGTTGATGATGAGTTCGTTCGAATCGAGATAGGTCTTGTCGGGAGTTCCGTAATCAAGATTGGAACGATCAACGTCGGAAGGTGCGCGGTTCGAGGCATCGCTCGTGCGGTCGCTCACTGTCCGCTCTCGATTCCGAGATTGATCTGCACCCATTCTTTGTCTTGCTGCAGGATGCCGTAGTCCTTGCGCAGCGGGAAGCCTTTCCAGCCGTCGGGCAGCAGAATGCGCTTCAGGTCGGGATGGCCGTCGAACTGGATGCCGAACATATCGTAGACCTCACGCTCCAGCCAATTGGCAGTCGGCCAAATCGAGACGCTGGATGGGATCGAAGCGCCATCGGCAATCTGCGTTTTCACACGCACACGCTCGTTGCGCGGGAAAGAATAGAGGATCCATACCACGTCGAATTGTTTTTCGCGCTTCGGATAATGCACTGCCGTGATATCGACGCAGTAGTCAAATTGTTCTTCGCCGCGCAGCAGGCGCAGGATGTCGGAAATCAGCGAGCGGTCAACGGTAAGGTAGTTCTGTCCAAGATAAGTCTGCGCGTCAACGCCCGAACCGTACTGGCTCCGGTATTTTTCAACCAGCGGCGAGGTCCACGGCACCGGGACGGGACCAGCGGGCTTGGCCGGAGCCGCAGGCTTCGCAGGCGCCGCTGCTGCCGGTTTTTCCGCCGTCGGCTTCTTCTCACCTTCCGGGCCCCCAGACGGCCCGGTTTTGGCCGGCTGGGGTTGGGGCGGCGGTGGTGGAGCAGGCGTTTTGACTTCCTCGGCCATGCTAGGGTGTGTCGTTACAAAAGCCGCGCAAGTATTAGGAAACTTTCACTTCTAACATCTGGTTGCGTCACCGTCAATGACCGACATCACATGCCCGTCAAAACTAATGCCCGTCAAAACAATGCCCGTCAAAACAATGCCCGTCAAAACAATGCCCGTCAAAACAATGCCCGTCAAAACAATGCCCGTCAAAACAATGCCCGTCATCCGAACGACCATGGTCACATTCACTGGTGCGCTAGCGCCGGGCCGCCTGAAAGCTTTCGATCAAGTCGCGGATGCGCAACGCGTCGCCTTTGCGGTGACCGTGACTGGTGATCGGATCGGTGCCTCCGGTGGACTCGATCAGAATGTCCGACCACAGGATTCCCGTCGAAATCTTCACCGAAGCTACCTGGGAAATCGCGATGCTCTCCTCGTTGCTTCCGAATAGACGCCTCTTCACGCGGCTTACGCGCAGCGGGCTGACCACGACGCGCGTCGGGAACCACAGATTCCCCGCGGTCCAGCGGCTCGCGCTGTAGGTCTCCTCGGAAGCAGCCGGATTTGGGCGCGTCGAACTTACACCCATTCGAGCGCGCCCTTCTTCCAGATCCACACGTAGCCGACGATCAGGATACCGAGAAAGACCAGCATCTCAATCAGCCCGAAGACGCCGAGGGCCTTGAACTTCACCGCCCAGGGAAACAGGAAAATCGTTTCCACTTCGAAGACCACGAACAATATGGCGATGATGTAAAAGCGAACCGTGTAGCGTCCGCGCGCGCTGTCGTAGGGATCTATGCCGCACTCGTAGGGCATCAGCTTCACGCGGTTGGGACTTTGCGTGCGGATGATTACGGCGATCAGCAGCGTGGCTGGAATCAGGATGCCGACGACGGCGAGGAAGAGGAAGATGGGAACGTAATTTTGCGGCATGAGCCCTCGAAGCAGTCGCAATAACAGCGAATTTGAATACTAACGCCGAAGCGCCGCGGCTTCAAGGACAACTAAACACTGACGTGTGATATCACGGACGCGGAATCGCGCCAGGCGTGGTCGCGAGTGACCTGAACCTGGAGATCTGGTCCGGTCCGAACTCCTCGATCAGATGGAGCCGGTCACAGGCCGAGCGCTGGCGGTCGCCATTCATTTTCTCTTCCCGGCGGTTATTTTCCCTGAGGAGGCCTTCTTTCCTGCGGGTCTGCGCTTTGTCTCGGTGAGACGGTGGCTGGCGCTGGAATCGAGATCGAGGGCGTAGAACTTTTTCAGGTCGTGAATGCGCTTAAGATTTTCGGAGCTGAAGGGAGTCTTGCCGTCGAAGGCGTGGAGCACGATGCCTTCGAGCAGGTCTCCCAGGGACAGGTCGTGATATTCGGCGAGCGCCTTGAGAACTTTGAGGAGGCGTTTTTCCATGCGGACGCCGGTCTGGACACGTTCGATGAGGAGTTGCGATTCGTTGATCTTCGCTTCGTTGATCTTTGCTTCATTCATCATGGTACCAACGTACCATGGTACAGATATAACCGCAACCCAGTTCCTGGAAGGAGTCGCTCACCCACCGCTCGTGAGAAAATGGTCACGCTGGGAGGTTGTGCTGTATGTGCCGGAATATCAAAACCCTCTTCAACTTCGATCCGCCCGTTACCGACGAAGAGGTGCGAGCGGCTTCGCTTCAGTTCGTGAGAAAAATCACGGGTTTCAATAAGCCGTCGAAGGCGAATGAAGCTGCGTTCCTCTCCGCGATCGATGAAATCGCCGGCGTCTCGGCTCGTCTTCTCCATGCGCTCGACACGAACGCGCCGCCGAAGAACCGGGAAGAAGAAGCCGCCAAGGCCAGGGCCCGCGCCGCGGAGAGATTCGGCGATTGAGGGGTGTGATCCTCAAAGCGAGTCCGGCGGCCCACCTTTCGAAAGCGCGAAAGGTGGGGCACCCTCTTTTTCTTCTCTTCCGACGGTTAGAACAAGAGGAAGTCATTTGTGGTGAATGTCGGCGAAAGTCAAAACCCCCACCCTGCGCACAGAACGCGCAAGGGTGGGGCACCCTCGTGGGGCGTGGTTATTTATAATCGCTTGCTCCAGTGTTTAACTTTTTGCTGGGCAAGGACCCACATTGGCACTCGACGAAAATATCTATGAAATCCGGCGCGAGAAGCTGAAGAAGATTGAAGCTCTCGGGCATCCGACTTATCCGCGGAAGTACAGCTTCAGCCACACCGTGCCCCAGATTCTGGCCGAGTATGGCGGGCAGACGACGGAGGAACTGGAATCTCCGCGGGTGACGGTGCGGGTTGCGGGACGCATCATGGCGATCCGGCTGATGGGCAAGGCCGGGTTCGCGCACTTGCAGCAGGACGGGCAGCGGCTGCAGATCTACGTCAAGAAAGACGCGGTCGGCGATGCCGGCTTCGAACTGTGGAAGTTGCTTGACCTGGGCGATCACATCGGGGTTCGCGGATATCTGTTTCGCACGCGCACGGGCGAACTCAGCATTCATGCTGAAGAATTGACGTTCCTGTCGAAAGACCTGCTGCCGCTGCCGGAAAAGTTTCACGGGCTCACCGACGTTGAGTTGCGCTACCGGCAACGCTACGTCGATCTGGTCATGAATCCGGAAGTGCGCGAAGTGTTTTTGAAGCGCAGCAAGCTGGTGCAATCGCTGCGGCGGTACTTCGACGCGCAGGGATTCATGGAAGTCGAGACGCCGATGATGCAACCGATCGCGGGCGGAGCGGTGGCGCGTCCGTTTAAGACGCATCACAACACGCTCGATATGGATCTGTTTCTGCGCATCGCTCCGGAACTTTATTTGAAACGGCTGACGGTGGGCGGATTCGATCGCGTGTATGAGATCAACCGCAACTTCCGCAACGAGGGCCTGGGGTGGAGATGGAATCCTGAGTTCACCATGCTCGAGGCGTATCAGGCTTACACGGATTATCTCGGCATTCTCGACACGACGCAGGGCGCGATCGAGCAGGCCGTGAAAGATGTGACCGGGGGGTCGAAGACGAAGTGGGGCGAGCATGAGATTGACTGGTCGCACGCGAACTGGCGGCGGATGACGATGCGGGAGGCGATCGTGCGCTTCTGGCCGGAGAAAGCGGGCGCAAAACCCGAGCGCAACGACTTCGCGGCGCGCGAGCCGGTCGAGGCGCTGGTCGAGCGAGTGCGCGGCGCGGGGATTAGTTTGAGCTACGATGCGGCGGCGCCGGTGGGCAAGGCGATCGCGAATCTGTTTGAGGCGATAGCCGAAGAACACTTGATGCAGCCGACGATCATCTACGAATTTCCCACCGCAGTCTCGCCGCTGTCGAAGCAGAAGCCGGATGAGCCGGACTGGACCGAGCGCTTCGAGATATTCGCTGGGAAAATGGAAATCGCCAACGGCTTCAGCGAACTGAACGATCCCGAAGATCAGCGGCGCCGCTTCGAAGCGCAACTGAAAGAACGCGAGCGCGGAGACGAAGAAGCCCACCAGATGGACGAAAATTATATAAACGCGCTGAGTTACGGCATGCCTCCGGCGGGCGGGGTGGGCTTGGGAGTAGATCGCCTGGCGATGCTGTTCACCGACTCGCATAATATTCGCGATGTGATTCTGTTTCCGTTGCTGCGTCCGGAAAAGCATCTGACCGCAGAGGACGCTCGGAATGCGGGGAAAGAATAGCGCTGGGTTTCTGTTATTTTCGGGTACCTAAACAATTACTTGAAGTCCTGGCTTCGGTCACTCATTCTGGAGTCAGTTTGAGCTTGGCACGGGCAGCGCTGTCGTAGCGTCACTTCGGGCGTTCGGTCGGCAGCGCTTTGCCCTTGTTTGGCGCTAGATCCGCGCTAGCGCTGGTCGAGCATGTGGATGGTTCCGAGGATCGTATCGCCTACGATTTCCAGGCTTTTGGGGCTGAGCTTGTCCATGGTGTCTTGCGCGGTGTGATGGAAGACGTTGTTGTAGCCGTAATCGAGGTCGATGACGTCGGCACTCGGGACGCCGCGCTTGACGAAGGGGATGTGATCGTCTTCGATCGGGCCCTGACGGGCGTAGAAGTGCGACTGGTAGCCTATGCGCTCGGCGGCAGCGTAAATCAGATCGAGCAACCAAGGCGTGCTGTTGGTGTCGCGGTCGATGTTCAGGTCGGCATCGCCGATCATGTCCATTACCATGAGCGCTTTGATCTTCCTTAGCGTGCCGTCCTTTTCCCATTTCTGGGCCAGATGGCGGGTGCCGTAAAGACTGTCGGTGTCGGACCATGTCTTAACCGCTTCTTCGCCATCGGTCCAGACGAGCCAGACGCTATAGCCATCGCGCCTTTTGCCGGCTCCCCCGTCGCGCAACTGGTTGGCGTATTCGAGCAGGATCGCGGTGGAAGACCCGCCGTCATTGGCGCCGACGTATCCGATATTGCGCAGCGGGTAGTTGGTGTCGTAGTGACCCATGATGACGATGATGCCGTCTTTTGTGCCGGGAAATTTAGCGATGATGTTGCGGACGGGAAACTTTCCTTCCACGGTGTCGGCGGTAAAGGCGTCGTCTTCGACCTGATCGCCTTTGAGGTGGTCGAGGATGTAGCGCTCGAGTTTCTTGTGATTCTCGCTGCCCATGTAGCGCGGGCCGAAGGCGGTGACCTCGCGCGTGTACTGGAAGGCGCGCTTGGCATCGATGTGCGGGAGTGGGGCTTTGTCGGGTGGGGCTTCGGGCGGCGCGGGAGGCACAGTTCGCGTTAAGGCTTCTGCCTGAATAGAATCGGTTTCTTTTGGCTGGGCGTTCGTCCCACGCGAGCAGGAAACAAGCGTGACTATTCCGAGGAGATAGAGCAACCCCTTTAACCACAGGGGACACAGGGGAGCACAGGGAAAGGCCTGACAAATTTCTATGTTAGTTGCACGTTTTTTCATGGGTATCCCTGCGATCCTCTGTGGCTAGGAGCCTTTTTTCTCCGCGCGTTTTTTGCGCTGGTTGGGATGCACGAGCCAGGCGATGGCGATGCTTAGGACGTACAAGGCCAACATGGGCGCGGCGAAGATGCACATGTTTACGACGTCGGGTGTGGGAGTGATGATAGCGGCGACGATGAAGATTCCAAGGATCGAATAACGGATGTTGCGCCACATCCAGCCGGCGCTGACGATGCCCATGAGGGCGAGGAAAAACACGAGGATGGGCATCTCAAAGATCAGGCCCATGCCGAGGATGATGGTGACAAACAACTGCGTGTATTCCTCGATGGTGATCATCGGCTGGAACTGCTTGCCGAAGTCGATGAGGAAGGTAAGGGCCTGGGGATACACCACGCGGTAGCCGAAATATCCTCCGGCCAGAAAGAGGCTCACGCTCGAAAGCATGAAGGGCATGACGTAGCGCTTCTCATTGCGATAGAGGCCGGGCGCGATGAACAGCCAGATCTGGTAGAGCACGAACGGTGAGGTCACAAAAAGGCCAGCCACGCCGGCCACCTTGAGATAGAGGTTGAAGGGGTCGACCGGATTTAGGTAGACAAGTTTTTCCGGAAGATTGTACTTATGCAGAACGTCGACGATCGGACGCTGCATGATGCCGACCAGACGCGCCGCGGAGAACCAGCAGGCGAAGAAGCCGACCACGATGGCGATGATGGAATAAACGATTCGCTTGCGCAGTTCCTCGAGATGATCGAGGAAGCCCATGGCGGCCATTGGCTCCTTGGCGGATTCGCTCACGGGCGAGGAGGCGGCCGCTTCAGGCATCGGGCGCAACCTTCGGAGCTTCAACCCTCGGAGCGGGAGCAGGCTCGGGAACGGGCGCAGGTTCGGCGGCGGCGGCCTGGGCAGCGGCAGGTTCGGTGGCAACTTTCGCAACCTCTGGCTTTTCGGCGGGCGGGGGATTGAAGATGCGGTTGGCCAGCGATCCGAACGGGGCCTGGAGGGGCGGCAGGATCTGCTGGCGGGGGCTGCTATGGCTGGCGTTGCTGCTGGCATCGAGGGAATTGATTTCGGACTCGATCTGGGAGCGGAATTCGTAGGAAGCGCGCCGGAACTCGTTGAGGAAGCGCGCGACCTGGCGTCCGATCTCCGGCATTTTCTTGGGGCCAAAGAGGATCAGCACCAGAAAAAACAGGAAGATCATCTCGCCGGAGAAGCCGAAATTCATAGCTCTATCATAATGCGGGACGGGTGGAGTGGGCCACTGGCAAGTGGAGGGGACAAACAATCCACAAAAACGGGACTGTGGCATGACCCCCGGTTCGCTCGGCGCGACAGCCGCGGGCGGCTGTCCCCAAGCAAGACGGAAAGAGGGTTATCTGAAGGTATAGCCGATGGAGGCGCCGACGCGGGTAACGTGGTTCGAACTGTAGTCGGCAGTGCCGTTGTTGACCCAGTAAAAGCGCGCCTCGGGGCGAATGAAGAAACCGCCGTGGAGCGGGTAAAGCTTGAGGCCGCCGCCGAGATCTACGTCGAAGTGGTTGCTCGATGAGATCAGTTCACTGCCACCGCACGACGCACCAACCCCGCTACAAGCGGAGTAATGGGTATCGAGGGCGCCGATGCCGCCGACAAGCTCCAGGTAGGCATGGGGTGCGATCTTGGGCGAGTACACGGCGTTGAAGTTGTAGAACACGGGACGATAGGTGACGCCCGAATCGGCGCCGCAGAGGGATACTGCGCAGCTGGTGCTGCCGGCCCTCCAGGACACTTCGGCTCCGAAGCCGAGGTTGTGCCAGAAGAGAACATCGCCGTTAAAGCCAAGAAAGGTACCGCCCTTAAGCGAGGGGGCGCTTTCAACACCGTCCACAAAACTTGCGTCCGGGGCGATCGTCGTGCCGGCACCGAAACCGATATCGATTTTCTGGGCTTGCGCGAAATTCGAGAACGCCGCCAGGGCAGCACAGGCAAACGTCAAGAGGATGGCAATACGTAGTGTCTGTTTCAATCGAAACCTCCAGTGAAATAGTGGTTTTAATAGCTTGGATGCGGGCTGGAGGCGCAACGCTGCCGGGCGGAGGGAGATTTACAAGAATTTACGGTAGCCGGAAGACCATGAACTGTCGGGCGTTATTGCAACGCCGGCTTTCGAGCTGCGGAAGCGTACACCTTTATATACGGCGAATGTTTGGCGAAGATTCTCTGTCAGTCGAAAGATTGCGGGCGGATCAGTAAGCCAGCAGGATGCGCAGGTCGCGAAGATTATTGCCGGTGGGTCCGGTGACGAGGGTGTCGCCGAGCGCGTCGAAGAGAGGATAGGCATTGAAGCTGGAGAGCGCGTGCCGCACGGCTTCACGATCTTTTACTCGACCGAGGGTGCTGCCATCGACTATGGCGCCGGCGGCAGGACTGTTGCCGTCGATGCCGTCGGTGCCGGCGCTGAGCACGGTAATGTCGTGTCCCGATATTGGTTCGGCGCAGGCGAGAGCGAACTGCTGGTTGCGTCCGCCGACGCCACCGTTGCGGACGGCCACGGTCACCTCGCCGCCGGAGATCAAACAGACGCGCGATACGGAGCGGCGCAGTTCGCGCAGACGGTTGAGCAAGTAGGCGGCGGCTTTGTCGTAGGGCCAGTCGTCGCAGGAGTTATCGACTTCGACGGCGAAACCGGCGCGGGTGGCGGTTGCGGCGGCTTCATCGATGGCCACTTGGTTCGATAGCACGGTCCACCAGCGAGCGCGGACGAAAGCGGGGTCGTCGGATTTGGGCGTCTCGTCGAGGGCGTGCTGCCGGAAGAGATCCGCAACGGATTTGGGGAACTGATCGATGAGCTTGTATTTGGCGGCGATGCGCTCGCAATCCTGGATGGAAGTGGAATCGGGCATGGTGGGGCCGGAGGCGAGCGCGTCGGGTGTATCGTCGGGCACGTCGGAGACGAGAATCGAAACCTGCTGGGCGGGATAGGCGGCTTGGGCGAGGCGTCCACCCTTGACGGCGGAGAGATGTTTGCGGATGGCATTGATCTCGGCGATGGGCGCGCCGGAGTGGACGAGAGTGCGGTAGGTAGCGGCGAGGTCGGGCAGAGAGATGTCGTCGTCTACCGGCTTTTCGACAATGGAGGAGCCGCCGCCGGAGATCATAAAGATGACGAGCGAAGCGGAGTCGAGAGCGGTCAGCGACTTGAGAATGGCGTCGGCGGCGCGTATGGATTCGGCGGTGGGCGTGGGATGTCCGCCGTGAAAATAGCGGAAACCGCGGACCTGGGTATCTGGCTCGGCCGATGATGCGACGATGCCTGCTTCGAAACTGCGGCTGCCGAGTTGGGCTTCGAGAGCCGCGGCCATAGTGTGCGCGGCCTTGCCGATGGAGACGACGAAGACGCGCTGGTAGGAATCGAGATCGTGGAGATCGTCGCCGATGCGCAGGACGCGGCGCTCGCAGTGCACGTTGCGGGCGAATGCGCTTTCGATGGAGGCGTTCTTCAGCGCGGAGGTGAATATCTCGCGGGCGACGTCGCGCATGCGGCGGAATTGCTGGTCGCGCTCGGGAGTCAGGCCGGACATGGACGGGATTATAGAGGCAGTTGCTGGTCGCTAAAAGTCATGTCGCGCAGTGGCATAATGGAATGAAAATTGTTGTTTTGAGGCTTTTCCGATGCGTCAACTCGCGGCTGCCCTGCTTGCCGTCCTGTGCGCCACATCCTTTGCGAAAGCACAGTCCAAACCCGACCACCTAACGGAGTTTCTTCAGAGCTATCTGGGAGAACTATATCCACCTTTCGAACAACAGGGAGAAACGCGATATTCTTCTGCCTTCGTCGATCTTAAGGACGATGGAACGAAGGAAGTCATTGTTTATCTCAGCGGCCGAGGGTGGTGTGGGACTGGTGGCTGCAACATGTTGATCTTGGCTCCCGAGGGCACGTCTTACAGGGTCGTCACGAAAATCACAATTACGCGGCTTCCGATCCGCGTGCTAACCACGAAATCAAATGGTTGGCATGACATAAGCGTTGTGGTGGCGGGCGGAGGTATTCAGCCTGGATATGAAGCCGAACTTTCTTTTGATGGCAAAACCTATCCTAGTAATCCTTCTGTTCCCCCCGCTCATCCTTTGAATGGCAAGGTTCGAGGAAAAATAGTGGTGCCTGTGACGGCGAAGGATAAGCCTCTGCATCAATAAGATCGCGTGAGTGTCGCAATCAGTGTCATCCGACGGCAAATGTCTCACGGGTCCACTCTTCGATGGCTACTCGCATTTCCTTGAGCCTGCCTTCGAAGAAATGGTCTCCGGCTTCGATGCGGACTAGCTTCTTGGGGTCGGCGAAGGTGCTGACGAGCGCTTCGAGTTTACCTGGGGGACCGAACTGATCGCGCGAGCCGCTGACGAAGAGTTTTGGCTTGGCGCATGCGCGCAGGAATTCGAAATCGTAGAGGCGGTCTTCATTGCGGTCTTCGACGGCGACGGCGGGCAGGCCGAGGGCGATGAGCGCGTTTACACGGTCGTCGGTATAGGCGGCGCGCAATCCAACGACGGCACCGAAAGAAAAACCGGCGAAGATGACGGGAAGCGTGAATTCGCGTTCGAGCCAGTCGAGGGCGGCGCGCACGTCTTCGACTTCGCCGATGCCGCTCGAGTGTTCGCCTTCGCTCAGGCCAGTGCCGCGGAAGTTGAAGCGGAGCACGGGGAATCCGAAACTGTTGAGCGCTTTCATGGCATGGAAGACGACTTTGTTGTGCAGCGTTCCACCGTAGAGCGGATGCGGATGGCACACCACGGCGGCGTGCGTCGCGTCGGGCGATCCGGCGTTGAGCAAAGCTTCCAGACGCCCGGCGGGTCCGGCGAGGAACAGGGAGCGAATGCTGGAGTTCTCGGGGAGCATGGATCAGAGTACAACAGTGGCTCGTGGAGCGACGGGCGTCTCGCCCGTCCAGCGTGACGGTGGCCGGGCGAGACGCCCGGCGCTCCACCGGCATTGCTTGATCGCTCCTTCAAAGCACTATCCACCAATCGCAATCCGCTGGTACGCTTTTCCTGCATGGACCTGTTTGCGCTTACCCGCCGTCTGATCGATATCGAATCCATCACTCCGAATGAAAGTGCGGTGGGAGATTTTCTTTGCGACGAACTGCGGCGACGCGGGATGGAAGCTCGGAAAATGCTGGTCGAGGGCGCGCGCGCGAACGTGCTGGCTACGTGGGCGGGGCATGCCCGGCCGGAGATTGTTTTCTCCACGCACATGGATACGGTGCCGCCGTTCATCTCCTCTTCTGAAAACGCCGGGCGCATTTACGGGCGCGGAGCGTGCGATGCCAAGGGGATTATCGCGGCCCAGATTCTGGCGGCGGAGAAGCTGCGCGGGGCGGGCGTTTTCGCCGGGCTGCTGTTTCTGGTGGGTGAGGAACGGGACTCGATCGGCGCAAAGGTGGCCAACCAGCAACCGATCGGCTCGCGCTTCATGATCAACGGCGAGCCCACCGAAAACAAACTGGCGCTGGCGAGCAAGGGAGCGCTGCACGTGGAACTGGTGGCGCGCGGAAAGATGGCGCACTCGGCGTATCCGGAGCTGGGAGAGTCGGCGATCGACAAGCTGGTGGAAGCGCTGCACCGGCTGCACGCGATGAAACTTCCCGAAGATGCAGACGTGGGTTCATGCACGAAGAACGTCGGCTCAATTCAGGGCGGGCGCGCTCCAAACGTGATTTCTGATTTTGCCAAGGCTGATCTTTTCTATCGCCTGGTTGGCCCGGCGGACGCACTGCGCCGCAAGATCACCGAGGCCGTCGGCGAACTCGCCGAGGTTCGCTTCACCCGCGAGACTCCGTTCCTGCGGCTGCGTACGCTGGACGGCCTGCCGACGATGGTTGCGGCCTTCACCACCGATATCCCGTCGCTTTCAAACTGGGGCGAGCCGCTGCTGCTGGGACCAGGCTCGATTCACGTGGCGCACACGGAGGGCGAGTTTGTGGAGAAGGCGCAGCTACTGGAAGCAGTGGAGATTTATTGTGAGATGGCGAAGAGGCTGGGAGTATGACTGCGAAAGCCGAGTGATCCGCTCTCTGAAAACCCGTCCAACCCAATGCAGTTTGACATATACGCTAATAGCGTATAGTGTACAAGCATACTCCAATAGCGTATAAACGCGTATATATGGAGTTCATTGAAGCGCCGGCATTTGCGCGTCATCTGCCAGACCATCTGAACGACGATGAGTACCAAGAGCTCCAGGCCAGGCTCGGGTCCAATCCGGAACTTGGAGACGTGATGCCTGGCACGGGCGGCTTTCGGAAGGTGCGGTGGGCGGATGTGCGGCGCGGCAAAGGCCGGAGGGGTGGGTTGCGGATTATCTACTATTACTTCAGATCGGATCATCAGATATGGTTGATGACTCTCTACGGCAAAGGCGAAGCTTCAGACTTGACGGCAGGCGAGAAGAAGGCGCTGAAGGCATCGATCGAAAGTGAATTGGAGGCACGTGCAGCCCGGCGGATAGTCGGGCTCCGCAGGCCAAGGAGGACACAGTGATGGCGAAGAGAAACATTTTCGGCGAACTGATGGAAGGCGTGGCGGCAATGACGGACCACCGGAAAGGCAAGCTCACATTGCGCAGCTACAAGGTCGATGTGTCCCCACTCCCCAAAGTGGATGCAAAACTCCTCCGCGACACGCGAAAGAAGCTGCGTTGTTCCAGAGCGGTGTTCGCCCGCAGACTGCGGATCAACGAAAGAACGCTGGAAAAATGGGAACAGGGCCGTGCGAAGCCGAATCCTCAGGCGGCCGCTCTTGTCCTTCTGGTGCGGCGATATCCGGACACGCTGGCGCGTCTGGACGAAGTGGCGGCGCGATAGCAAGTAGGGCGACTGCACAGCGCCAAGAGCAGGAAGTGTTGATGAGCGATAAAGCGAACCTCGAGGACAAACACCTGGCGGGAAAGAAATATCCGCAGTGCGCCTTTATCCGGCCTCGGGAGTGAGGTGTACGCATCGTACATCCCACCCAAGCCAGATATGCTACTCGCATTTCAGGTCCCCCCGAGTTTTCGATGACCCAGTGCGTCCTTATCAGCGTTCCGTGATTCAGGGGTTGCGACGCCTAGAGAATGTATACGTCCTCCGGGCAAGTGGGACCAAACATGACGCCGACGAACTGACCACCATCGAGATCGTTATCGTTAAGGATATTCGTCTGCGTAAGCCCACAGACCGATAATGAAGCGGCTGAATTCTCCGTGTAGCAGTAGACTGTTTCGGTGACCAACTCCTCCCCCAACGCTCTTGCTCGCGCTTCTTCTTCCTATCTGCGTTCGGCGATGCATCAGCCGATTCAGTGGCATGAGTTTGGGGAGGAGGCTTTTGCGGCGGCTCGACTGGCGAACAAACCGATGCTTTTGGATATTGGGGCGGTTTGGTGTCACTGGTGTCATGTGATGGATCGCGAGTCGTATGACGATGCCGAGGTGGCGGCGATCGTCAACGAGCATTACATCGCGGTGAAGGTGGATCGGGATGAGCGTCCGGATATTGACAGCCGGTACCAGTTGGCGGTGAGTGCGCTCACCGGGCAGGGCGGGTGGCCGCTTACGGCGTTTCTTACTCCCGACGGCAAGCCATTTTATGGGGGGACTTACTTTCCTCCGGCGGACGCTTACGGGCGGCCCAGTTTTAAGCGCGTGCTGCTGTCGATTGCTCAGGCTTATCGCGAAAAGCATGGCGAGGTGCTGGAGCAGGCGCAGATGGTCGAGAGCGCGATCGCGCGGGCGGAGTCTTTTTCGGGGGGCAGCGGAAAGGTGTCCGCAACGGTGATTGACGCGATTGTGGAATCGGCGCGGAAGATGTTTGACGAGGTCAACGGCGGATTTGGGAGCGCGCCCAAGTTTCCGCATCCGGCGGCGCTGGATCTGGTGATGGATCAGTACGTTCGCACGAGAGACCGTGGTACAGACAATGAAGAACTGCGCACAATTATCGTCCGCACGCTGGAGAAAATGGCGCGCGGCGGCGTCTATGACCAGTTGGCGGGCGGCTTCCATCGCTACTCGGTGGACGAGCGCTGGATCGTGCCGCACTTCGAGAAGATGTGTTACGACAATTCGGAGTTGCTGAAAAATTACGTGCACGCTTATCAGGCTACGGGGGACGAGTTCTTCGCGGGGGTGGCGCGCGACATCATTCGCTGGATGGACGAATGGCTCAGCGACCGCGCTCACGGCGGTTTTTACGCTTCGCAAGACGCCGATTATTCCATGGACGATGACGGCGATTATTTCACCTGGACGCTGGAAGAAACGAAAGCGGCGCTGACGGAAGACGAGGCGGCAGTGGCGGCGCTTTACTACGGCATCAAGGAAGCCGGGGACATGCACCACAATCCGGCGAAGAATGTACTCCACATCCAAACCTCGGTGGAGGAAATTGCGCGGCGGCTGAACATTCAGGAAGAGCGGGCGGCCGCGCTGCTCGCTGCGGCGAAGAAAAAGATGTATGCGGCGCGTTTGCTGCGCCCAACGCCGTATGTGGACAAGACAATTTACGCCGGTTGGAACGCGATGTGCATTTCGGCTTATCTGGAAGCTGCCAAGGTGCTTGATCTCGCGGATGCGCGCCACTTTGCTTTGCGCTCGCTCGATCGGCTGCTTTCCGAGGGATGGAATGCGGAGCGCGGGATGAAGCATGTGATTGCCTACTCGGAGGCTTTCTCGGATGCTCGGGCGGAGCGGCGCGACGTCGCTGTCACCATTCCTGTTCCTGGCGTGCTCGATGACTATGCTTTCGCGGTGATTGCGTGTCTCGACGGTTACGAGGCGACGGCGGACCTGAGCTACTTCCGTTTTGCGCGGTCGATTGGGGAGGCGATGGTGGCAGGGTTCTTCGATCCGGTGGCGGGCGGATTCTTCGATACGCGCGGCGGGGCGCCGGGTCGCAGGGCGGACGGAGCATCGGACGAAAAAACTGCGCTCGGCATTTTGGGGACGCGGCGGAAGCCGTTTCAGGATTCGCCGACTCCGGCGGGAAATTCGGCGGCGGCGATTGCTCTGCTGCGTCTGCACGGTTACGCCAACGATGTGTCGAATCACGATGCGTCGTATCGCGACCGAGCCGAGCAGACGCTGGAGGTCTATGCCGGGGTCGCGGGACAGCACGGCATTTTTGCGGCGACCTACGGGCTGGCGGTGGTCCACTTCATCCAACCGCACACACAAGTGGTGGTCGTCGGGAAGGATGAAGCGGCTGCGGAGCTGTATCGGGCAGCGGTGCAGCCGCTAAGCTTGAATACAGCGGTTGTGCGCTTGGACGCCGATAAGGCTGTCGCGCAGAACCTGCCACCGGCGTTGGCGGAGACGATCCCGAATCTTCCCGAGCTGGGCGGGGGACGGGCATTTGACGGACAATCATTTGACGGACGATCGTTTGCGGTGGTGTGCTCGGGATTCGCTTGCCAGCCGCCGATTTTCGATGCGCAGGAACTGGCGCGATTTCTGCTTCAGCCTGGCAGTTGGCGAGCGTAAGGTTGAAAACTGGCGCGCCCGGAGAGATTCGAACTCCCGACCTACAGCTCCGGAGGCTGCCGCTCTATCCAGCTGAGCTACGGGCGCGCTGTGGATTTCCTTAGTGTACATCGGGGCCGCAACGGCCTCAATCGCGGGTAAAAAGAAATTCCCGTAGAGACGCGGCTCGCCGCGTCTCGGCAGTGAGGTGGACGGGCGCGGACGCCCGTCGCTCCACGAGCATCAACGATCAGCCTTCTACCGCTGCCAGCGAACCTTTCTTCCGCTTGTTCGATTGCAGAATTTTCTTGCGGAGGCGCAGAGATTTCGGCGTGACCTCGACGAACTCATCGTCGGCGATGAATTCAATGGCCTGTTCGAGGTTGAGATTGCGATATGGGACCAGGCGGATCGCTTCGTCGGAAGTTGAAGCGCGCATGTTGGTCAGCTTCTTCTCGCGCACAATGTTGACGTCGAGATCCGTGTCTTTCGCGTTTTCGCCGATGATCATGCCTTCATAGACATCCACGCCGGGGCCGGCGAAAAGTGTGCCGCGCTCCTGCAGATTGTAGAGAGCGTAGGAAGTCGTAACTCCGGGCCGGTCGGCGATCAGCGCGCCGGTCGGGCGATGAGGGATTTCGCCCTGCCACTCGATATATCCGTCGAAAAGCGCGTTCATGACGATGGTGCCGCGCGTGTCGGTGAGAAGCGTGCTGCGCAGTCCAATCAGCCCGCGGCTGGGCACGCGAAATTCGACGCGCACACGGCCATAGCCGTGATTGTGCATGTTGGCGACTTCGCCCTTGCGCGACCCGACGTGCTCCATGACTACGCCGACGAATTCCTCGGGAATATCGACGGTGAGGTGTTCGACCGGTTCCATCAGTTTGCCAGTTTCTTTGTCGTGCTTGGTGACGATCTCCGGCTTGCCGACCATCAGTTCGTAACCTTCGCGGCGCATCATCTCGATCAGAATGGAAAGCTGCAATTCGCCGCGCCCCAGCACCTTGAACGAGTCGGTGCTGCCGGTCTCCTCCATGCGCAGCGAGACGTTGGTGAGCAGCTCTTTTTCCAGGCGCTCACGCAGGTTGCGCGAAGTAACGTAGTTGCCCTCGCGTCCGCAAAAAGGAGAAGTGTTGATGGTGAAGAGCATCGCAATCGTCGGCTCGTCAATGACGATGGGAGGAAGCGGCGCGGGATTCTCCGCGCTGGTAATGGTTTCGCCAATGGTGATGCCCTCGACGCCCGCGACGGCAATGATGTCGCCGAGCGATGTCTCCGTGATGTCGGTGCGTTTGAGGCCGGAGAAGCTGAAGAGCTTGGTGATTTTTGTCTTATGAAACGACCCATCGCGCTTGGCGATAGCAACGTCCTCGCCGGTCTTCATGGTGCCAGAAAAAACGCGGGCAATGGCGAGGCGGCCGAGGTAGTCGCTGTAGTCAAGATTAGCGACCAGGATTTGAAGCGGGCCGTTCGCGTCTCCTTGCGGCGCGGGGATGGTATCGATGATCGCCTCAAACAGAAGACGCAGATCCTCGCCCGCCGCTCCCTGATGCACGGCAGCGGTTCCCGCCTTGGCGTTCGTATAGAGGACGGGGAAGTCGAGCTGGTCTTCCTTGGCGTCGAGATCGATAAAAAGATCGTAAACCTCGTTGAGAACTTCCTGCGGACGCGCGTCAGGCCGGTCGATCTTGTTGATGACGAGAATCGGCTTCAGGTTCGCTTCAAGCGCCTTGCTGAGCACGTAGCGAGTCTGCGGCAACGGGCCTTCGCTGGCGTCAACGAGCAGCATGACGCCGTCCACCATCTTGAGCGCGCGCTCCACTTCGCCTCCAAAATCGGAGTGGCCGGGCGTGTCCACGATATTGATTTTCACGCCCGCATAAAACACGGCCGTGTTCTTCGCGAGGATGGTGATGCCGCGCTCGCGTTCCAGATCGTTCGAGTCCATGACGCGCTCGGCCACAGTCTCGTTGTCGCGGAACGTGCCGCTCTGGCGAAGCATGGCGTCTACCAGCGTGGTCTTGCCGTGATCCACGTGGGCGATGATGGCGATGTTGCGGATACTCGGATTCAGATCGAAAACTCCTCAGGACTGCGAATTGGGGCTTAGTACTACTTTACTATGGCGGATGGCTGGGGGTCTGGTTCCCAGGTAGTGGGTCAGTTTGAATTTGTTTTGAAAGGGCACGGCTTCAGCCGTGCCGTAACTGCCTGACCCACTACCGGTTGCCACGTCTTATAGTTTGTCATCCCAACAAGGTTTGTCATCCTGAGCGAACCGGGGCCCCCAGCCCGCACGCTTTTGGCGCGATGGGGTGGAGAAGCGAAGGGATTGCTGTTCGCCGCCGGTCGAGAAGATCTATGCCTCGGCGGACTTTGGGTGGCGCAGCGCTTCCGCGCTGCGGAAAGACCCGACCCTCTCCACAAACGGGAAGGGCTCGACTTCAGTCGTAATAGCCATGACTTGACCTTGCACATCACGCTGTCGGACGGGGTCGCTACCATCAGACCGTAGCAGGGATTTTGAGCGTAATGGATAAAGGCCGAACAAACGGCGCAAAGTTGCGCTAACGCCTGTGGGTGTTGAAAAAGGGCTGAGTGAAATCGGAAGTTAGTGGGTGTGAGCACCGCGGCGAGGACGAACTTCTTGCTGTTCTGGGAACTAAGTCGTTGCAGGGAGCGGTGGCTGCGGCCCTTG
>Ga0208821_1000165_pt1 | contig 56891 bp, 43 predicted proteins | sample June2015DPH_20_5_FD_184720 | JGI IMG/M metagenome (GOLD analysis project Ga0208821, IMG submission 184720) | Peatland microbial communities from SPRUCE experiment site at the Marcell Experimental Forest, Minnesota, USA - June2015DPH_20_40... | ecosystem: Environmental > Terrestrial > Soil >...
CTCTCGGGGGGCGCAGGAAACGGCTGGAGAGCATTGGCGTGAGCGTGAGCGAGACGACGCCGGAGACGATCACCGCGCACATGATCGTCACCGAGAATTCGTGAAGCAGGCGGCCTAGCAACCCTCCCATGAACAGAACGGGGATAAAGACGGCAGCCAGCGAGAGGGTCATGGAGAGAATGGTGAAACTGATTTCGCGGGAGCCGTTGAGGGCCGCTGCAAACGCTCCTTCGCCCATCTCCATGTGGCGAACGATGTTTTCCAGCATGACGATGGCGTCGTCCACCACGAATCCCACGGAGAGCACCAAGGCCATCATGGAGAGGTTATCCACGGTGTAACCGAGCAGGTACATCACCCCGAAGGTACCGATGATGGACATGGGCAGTGCAAGGCTGGGGATGGTGGTGGCGGAGATATTCCGCAAGAAGATGAAGATGACCAAAACCACCAGGCCCAGGGTCAGCCACAAAGTGAATTTCACGTCGTTGATGGAATCGCGAATCGATATCGAGCGATCGTAAAGGGTGGCCAGTTGAATGGAAGCAGGAATCTCGGCGCGGAAGGTGGGCAGCAGGGCCATGATGTTGTTGACCACCTCAACCGTATTCGTGCCGGGCTGGCGTTGGATGGCGATCACCTGGGATGGCTTGCCGTTATACCAATTCAACACCTTGTCGTTCTGAACGCTGTCAATCACCCGGCCCAGCGCCTCCAGGCGCACGGGCGAGCCATTGCGGTAGGCCACGATAAGCGGCCGGTAAGCTGCGGCCTCCATGAGCTGCCCGCTGGCCTGTACGACGAAAGCTTTGTGGGTCCCGTAGAGCGTTCCCGTGGGAAGGTTGACGTTGGCCTGCTGGACAGCGGCCATGGCCTCGTCAATGCCGATTTTGCGTGTGGCCAGCGCCTTCGGATCGAATTGCACACGTACGGCGTATTTCTGTGCGCCGAAAACCTGGACTTGCGCCACCCCGCTGATCATGGAGATGCGCTGGGCCATGAGCGTGTCCGCGTATTCATTTACGGTGGAGAAGGGAAGCGTGTCGGAGTACACCGCCATATAAAGAATCGGCTGATCGGCGGGGTTTACCTTCTGATACGAGGGCGGGGTTGGCATGCCGGTAGGAAGCTGGCCCTGGGCCTTGACAATCATCGCCTGGACGTCCTGTGCGGCGGCGTCAATGTTGCGGCTGCTGGCGAATTGCAGGGTGATCTGCGTGCCTCCTTGGGTGCTCGCGGAGGTCATTGTTTCAAGGCCCGCGATCGTGGAAAACTGCCGCTCCAGCGGTGTGGCCACCGCCGAGGCCATCGTCTCAGGGCTTGCGCCCGGAAGGCTGGCGCTGACCTGGATGGTCGGGTAGTCCACGTTGGGCAGGTCGTTCACCGGCAGATACCTGTAAGCCATCGCTCCGAAGAGCAGAATGCCCAGCATGACCAGAGTCGTCATGACAGGCCGCCGAATAAAAGGTTCCGCAAGATTCATGGAAATGCAGGTGCCAGGTGTCAGGTGCCGGGTGTCAGGTGCCAGGTGCCAGTCAAGAGTCAGAAGTCAGGAGTCAGAAGTAAGGAGTCAGAAGTCGGTTCTTGCAAACTTCCCGCCTCCTCCCCCTGACACCTGGCACCTGACACCTGCTCTTCGTCACTGCTTCTTGATCACCACCTTCATGCCCGGGACGAGCCGCAGTTGGCCGTCGGTCACCAGTGTTTCTCCTGCCTGTATACCCTTTTGGATGACCGTTTCGCCGGCGATATTGTTACCTGCAACCACAGGCCGGTATTCCGCCGTCATGTCCTGTTTCACCACAAAAACGTATTGGCCCACCTGCCCGGTCTGAACCGCCTGTGAGGGGACGACGACAGCATTGGGTTGAGTGGTGAGCGTGAGCGCGACATTCACGAACTGACCGGGCCAGAGCCGGTTGTCCGGGTTTTCAAATGTCCCCTTCAGCTTGATGGTACCTGTGGTGTTGTCAACGGCGTTGTCGATAAAGGTCAATACGCCTTTGGCGGGGTTCTGCTCCTGAGTTGGAATGATGGCTTCAACTTTAAGGCGGCCTTCGCCGCGGTATCTCTTGATATCTGCCAGGTGCTGCTCGGGAACGGAAAACGTGACATAGATGGGGTGAATCTGATTCACCACTACCAGCGTTGCATCGTTGTCCTTCACGAGATTTCCGGGATGGACCAGCAGGGCGCCCGTCCGGCCGTCAATCGGCGCTTGGATGGCGCAATAGCTCAAATCGATCCTGGCTTTTTCAATGGCCGCTTCATCCGCGCGCACAGACGCGGCGAGGGCATCAGCGTTCGTGCGCATGGAATCGTATTGCTCTTTCGAGACAATGCCTTCCTGGAAGAGCTTCGTGTAGCGTTCCGCCTCTGCCTTGGCGTTCTCTAACTGGGCTTGATCTTTCGCCAGATTAGCTTCCGCCTGTTGGAGTGCGGTGTCAGAAGGGCGGCGATCCAACGTAAAGAGAAGATCGCCCTTCTTGACGTCCTGGCCTTCGGTGAAATAGGCCTTCTCAACTCTCGCCGCCACCTGCGCCTTGACCGAGACCGTTGAAAACGCCTCCACATTGCCGATGGTGTGGACCTGGATGGGCACGGTCTTCAGGGTTGCGGTCGCGGTCGTCACAGGAACTGAGTAGCCGGAGGGCATGCCTTGTGACTCTGCTTTCTTGCTCGAGCACCCCGTCCACCAGAACACACAAAGCCCCAACAAAACAGCCGCAATGACGCGCCAAGTGTTAGGGTGGCATCCCCCTCGCCAGGCCAAAAGAGCATCGCAGTGATTGCACACCGACAGTGTGGCGGCCAAAGGTTGCACAGCCGGCTCTAGAACCCCGGAGCGAGTCCGGCGCGCATGACTTTCTGAATGATCGATGGTGCGAGACTCCATGCCTCACTTTCTCCTTAACCTTACCAACCACTTCACCTGTAGTCAGTTTAGCGGTGTTGCTTCCCGCCGAAACCTCCCTCGGTCAGGATGTGGCAATCAGTCATATCCAGGAACCCGAGCGCCGCCAGCCCGCGGCCCACCCGCCAAAGACACACCCTGGTGGATATGATCTGCAATTAAAATGCAGCATTGTTGATCGATAATCGTCCAGTCGAGGTCTTCCTTGTGAGGGAAGTGCCGGCAGTGCTGTTTGGCTCGTTGAAAAAGAATGAGCCCCGTCGCCACACCCCGGCTCCCCAGGCAGAGTTCAGGCTGGACAAGCGCCTGTCGCAAATGGGGGTTGCTATGCCTGGCCGACAGGTGTCGATCAGGAAGGGTGTGCGGTGATCCGGCAGACCAGGAGAATCTCCCTAATAATCACGCTTGCGGCCAAAGCGACCGCCGCCACCCCGCTGACCACCGCCGCCCCGATGGGGGCCGCCGGTGAATCCCGCGCGCTGTGGCCGGGCTTCATTCACGGTGAGGGGCCGCCCCTCCAGGGATTGTCCGTTAAGTCCCTGGATGGCCCGCTGCATGTCTTCTTCATCGGCAAGCTCGACGAAGCCAAACCCTCTAGATTCGCCTGTCATCTTGTCGCGAATGACCGCGGCGGAAACAACTTGAAACCCAGCGTTGGCCACAAATTCGCTGAGCACACTATCGGTCACACTGCGGGGAAGGTTCCCCACGAATAATCTCTGAGCCATTTGCTCCTCCAGATTTTGGGCAGCCCGTAACGGCAGCCTGTTCACACACACTTGCTTCGAGCCGGGCCAGGAAGAGGCTTCTGAGATCCTTGCGAACCTCACGACTCTCCCTTGCACCCCATGCCAAGGAGCAATTGCCCAAAACCTGAATGGCTAAGGATTGAAACAGTTCTTGGACCGCAAGTGGGTACTGAACGACCCTGCCAAGCTTCCCAGCTTTGAACCTTCACCCTGCTCCTTGACCCTTTAGCAACTACGATGTCTTTCTCACAGCCTCTTTGCCAGATTGATTAGAGGGCGGCACCGGCGGGGCACACCCGACGAACCGCTCTAACGCCGCGGGTCACATTCTTGAAGAGCCATCGCGATGTGATCGCCTTTGGCTACTATTGGACTCGCTGGGATTCCCATATTAACTTGCGAATGAAAGATACCACTTTTCTTCCTTGGAAACTATCACAAAAAACGTAGGGATCCCCCGGAACAAACGTGGGTGCGTCTCGCAGCGCGCCCATTCTACCCGCCGGTATGAAGCTGTGAAAAAATTGAAAAATCTGGTTTTTCGCGCCTGTAAGTAACTGAAAACACAAGGGCCAGAAAAACGAAATCCAATTTTTTCACAGCTTCTATGTGGTAGGTAGTAGGTGGTATGTGGGGGGAGGGGGAGGTTCTTCCCCACCTACCACCTACCACCTACGACATACCACCTACCGTCATTGAAGGGCCTTGCCTCGTCTTTTTCAATGAATCAATGATTCAATGGATCAATGGGCCAATCGAAGGGTAGCGTTCACGAATGAAGTCAGCGATAGCTGCGTAAGCGCGCGCGAGCGTCGGCTCGTCCGGCAGGAAGACAATGCGGAAATGACGTGTCTCTGGGGCCTGCCCAAACCCGCTGCCATGCACCACAAGAACCTGCTTGGCAACCAGGAGGTTGCGCACGAAGTCCTCATCGCTGTCCGGGATTTCCAGCCGCGGAAAGGCGTAGAAAGCCCCCAGAGGTTTCACGCAGTTTACCCGTGGAGTGGTGTTGCACCATTCCATGGTGAGGTCGCGGCGGGCACGCAGTTTCCGCCGCACCTCGATTAAATGGTCTTGCGGACCCTCGAGCGCCGGCCGCACCGCATACTGTTGCGGATGGTTCGAACAAAGCCGCGCCCGCAGCAGCTTGTGGACCCCCTCGACATAAGGCTTCAGCGCCGCGGCGGGGCCGCTCACCACCGCCCAACCCACGCGCCAGCCGGGAGCCAGATAAGCCTTGGAAAGGCCATTGAACGTCACCACCGGAACGTCGGGGGCCAGCGCGGCAATCGAAGTGTGCGGCCGGCCGTCGTCCAGGATTAACTTGTCATAAATCTCGTCGGCGAAAATCAGCAGGTTGTTCTGCCGGGCAAGTTCCGCGACCGCCTCGAGGGTCTTCCGCGAGTAAACCGCTCCGGTGGGGTTGTTGGGATTGATGACGACGAGGGCGCGCGTCCCGGAAAAAATCCGGGTGGAGATGTGTTGCAGGTCAGGTTCCCAACCGCTCGCTTCGTCCAGCATGTAGGGGTTGAGCGAGGCGCCGACCTTCGCCAGCACCGCCGAGTAGAGCGGATACTCGGGGCTGGGCGTCAGAACGTTTTCGCCCGGGTTGAGGAGCGCCGCGAGGCAAACATCCACGGCCTCGCTCACGCCTGCGGTCATGAAGACGCTTTGAATGTTGCGGATGCCTTTGCGCTCGGCCTCCGCGCGGGCGGCGGCCACCGCTTCCGGCACTCCCTGTGAGGGCGCGTACCCATCCAGCCCATCTCGCATCGCCTTCACCACAGCCTCGATCAGGTGGGGCGGCGTTAAAAAGTCGAATTGAAGCGGGTCGCCGATGTTGAGCGGCAGGATTTCCTTGCCTTGACGCGCAACCTCGTCGGCCAGCACCGCCAGGTCGCGGATGGCGTAACGAACGTGCGCCAGCCGCGTGGCCGCGAGCACTTCCCGCATCTTGTTTGCAACCGACGCCATATCCACACCTCCTTTGCTGTCATTCTGAGCGAAGCGAAGAATCTCGGCAGTTCGTTTTGGACCTTACAACTACAGAGATTCTTCGCTTCGCTCAGAATGACAGAGCAGCAACGCACAACGGACTAAGGATTCACCGTTCCCCCCACTTGAGCTTTTGTTGAAGAATTCTGAAGTAGTCTTTGTCTGGGGACTGGATGAGTTCCACGTAAGAGTCCGCTTTCTTCAGGCGCACCCGGTCTTCGCTATGAGTTGCGATTCCGACCTGGCCGTCCACGGTGAGGTAGGCCGCTTCGCGCTGAGTTGTCACGGCTATTTCAATGCTGGCGGTGTCGGGAAGGACCAGGGGGCGGTGTGTCAGCGTGTGCGCGCAGATGGGAGTTACGATAAACGCCTGCACGTTCGGCACGGTGATGGGACCGCCTGCGGCAAGGGAATAAGCGGTTGAGCCGGTAGGCGTGGAGACGATCAACCCGTCCGATTTATACGAGGAAACGAACTGGCCATTGACACGCAGCTCAAAATCCAGGATGCGGGAGATGGCGCCCTTGTTCAACACCGCGTCGTTGAGCGCCAGGAAAGAGGTGATCACTTCATCGGCGCGGATCAATGAGCCTTCGAGCTGCACGCGCCGCTCGCTGCGGTGCTCACCCCGCAACACCCCTTCCAGGGTTGGGTAAAGCTCCTCCTGGGTAATCACCGTCAGGAACCCCAGGCCTCCGAGATTGACCGCCAGGATGGGTACCGGCTTGCCTTTCAGCGCCCGCGCCGTAGCCAGAAGCGTTCCGTCGCCTCCCAGGACCATCAGCAAGTCCACCTTGCCGGGCATTTCGTTGCGCGTCAGGCAGGGTTCGGAGGTGTTGATGATGGCTCCCGTTTCCTTGTCGATACACACTTCGATGTCGCGATCGCATAGCCACTCGAGGAGCGGTGGCACAATTTCACGGATCTCGAGCTTCTTCGGCTTTGAAATAATCCCAATCTTCTTGATGCTCATTGGCGTCGGGGTCCTCAGCGGCCGGCATGGGAATTGCCGATTTTCGATTGCCGATTGTAGGAGTGGAAAATCGAAATTCGAAAATCGAAATTCGCCTCCATTGGGTCACGGCGGTGTGTTTTCCGAGTTTCGAATTTCCAGTTTCGAGTTTCGAAAATCGACAATCGACAATCAGCAATCAACGGGAAGCTATTCTAGCCGGATTTTCGCCAAACTGCATGCAGGAAATATTCGAGGTTTCCCTCCGCGCCTGGCAGGATGCTTTCAGCCTGGGCAAGATCGCTAAAGCCCAGCTCCAGCAGCTTGCGTGCGACCTTGGCCACCGCTTCCTGGCGCAGCGCCGGCTCACGTACGATGCCGCCTTTGCCCACCTGCCCTTTCCCCACCTCGAATTGCGGCTTGACCAGCACCAGCACATTCGCAGGCCTTTCAAGCAAAGGCGGCAGCACGGGAAGAATCAGCGTTGCCGAGATGAAAGAGACATCCATCGTCACCAGTTCCACACGGGTTCCGATCATGTCAAACTTCAGGTGGCGCGCGTTGGTTTTCTCCAGCGAGAGCACGCGGGAGTCGCGGCGGAGTTTCCAATCCAGTTGATGGGTGCCAACATCGACGGCGAACACCCGGGCGGCGCCGTGCTGCAAAAGGCAGTCCGTGAAGCCGCCCGTTGAGGCGCCGATGTCCAGGCAGATTTTCGCCTCAGGATTGATGCGGAAATGCGCCAGCGCGCCTTCCAGTTTCAGGCCCCCACGGCTCACGTATTTGAGCGGTTCGCCAACCAGGCGAAGCTTTGCCCTCGCGCTCGTCAATACGCCGCATTTCTCCACCTTCTGCTCGTCCACCAGCACTTGACCCGCAAGGATCATGGCCTGGGCCTTCTGGCGCGAGTCTGCCAGCCCTCGCTCAACCAATAGCCGGTCCAGGCGAATCTTGCTGTGGTCCGTTTTCTCCATCGCAGAGAGAGTAGCGCCAAAAGGCCGGGAATGGAAGTCGCAGGCGCGGAGGGCGAGAGCGGGATACCCGCCAAGGTTTCGTGGCGTCAGTTGCAGAAATCGGCGCCGTCGCATACCACGCTTTCATTCATGATACACGCCGGGCTATTGGGGAAATTGAAGGATAACCAATTTACAGCTCCGGCAACAGTTGTTCCATCCTCCCGACGATCTCACTTAGCTTGGGGGGCTCAGCAAAGAACAGGTGCCTTTCCCGGCGGTAATTCAATTGCAACTTCTCCAGGTTTTCTCGAGTAAGTTTCAATGCCGGACTTTCACAAAACGAGTCGCCTTCGGGCACTTCCGCCTTGGGAAAGAATTCCTTGGAGTGTGCTTTCACCTCTTTAAGAATTGCCCGGTATTCTTCGCTTCCAGCAAAGTTCAGAATCTCCTGCAAGCCGCACAATCTGTACAGATCATAGTAATGACGTGTCTTATTCTCAGCGTAGTTTTCGATAAACGCGGCATGTATCGTAAAGAGTTTCTCCACAAAAGTGCGTCGAATATCAAGCATCTCGACTTGGAGTGATGCCAGATCTTCGGCGAGTCCGGAAAGCCGCTGATCGCCCGCATATTCCGCAACTATTGACTGGGTGGGGCGAAATATCGATGGATGCGTTCCCCCGCGTGTTCCCATTTCAAGGTTAATCGTCTTGCTGAGTCCGGAAAGGTCTTCGACAGAGCTCTCGTATTTGAATTCTGCTGTTCTGTGCACGCCTCTTTCTGCCGAGGATTGTCCCCCTTCGAGTGAAAACCCCCGAGTTTCGCTCACGGAATCGCGCGCACGCTTCAGCCGTCGTTCGCGCTCACCCTTGGAGATTTCGGTGTCATCGATTTTGACCCTGAGGAGCAAGTCGATATCCTCAGAGAACCGCTCCAATAATCCCCACCCTTTTGTCAGACTCGTGCCGCCTTTGAGAACAAAGTAGCCGGGGTGAGCGCGCTGTATGGTATGCAGCGCCCTTGTTAGGTAGTAGTCCTTCTCGACGATCGCGGCTGGAATGCCTTTCCATGCCGCCACCGCCCGCAGCAGATCTGAAAAGTCAGGAAGCTCACTTGCAAATTGATTCATCGAATATTCCAGGTGCGCGCTGTAGGGAGTGCATCCGCTATTCCTAAACGGAATGTCGTAGTTGGGTTAAGCGATCTCCTAAGTTCAGAAAGAACGGTCGGGTCACGCCCGAGCATACTCCCAACTGCGCCCAAGAGAGCACGTACGCGAGGGGGTTCCTTTCTTGCAAGGCGCGCCACCCGCTCAAATGGCATCCGCCCCGACTCAAAGATACTCAGAATCCGTTTCAGGGCCTGCGCTGGAGAAGTGCCAGGTATGCAGCGCAAATCCCGCAGTGCATCAAGTACAGCTCTCTCTTGCGGCGCCAAGCCGCGAACTCTGGCGGCCGGTCGAAGCCTTAGCTTTGTCGTCAGCCCTAGTCGTAACGAACGAGTGCCGCTGTTCACGGCCAGGGTTGCGGTAGGTGATACTTGGGTCGTTAGCCCTAACCCGTTATAGGCGGCAGGACCACTGGGCGTCCAGGCAATTCCGCGAGCCTTGAGGATCGCCGCCGCCAGTTTCAGTGGCTCCGGGCGCGTTTCTCCAAATCGCGTGTGCCGGGGTACATAATAAACGCCCTTGCGCACGCGCCGTAATATCCCCTTTTTTGCGGCACGGCTCAATGCGGCCGCCAGGGCCATTGTGGGTAAAGAGGGAAAATCGGCGAAAGTCCACACCCTGTCGCTTCCCCCTCTGTCTATTCGGTGGAGCACCTTGGCATTGACGGAATCTGCCGAAACATGCATGTAGAATGAATACCATGACTCGCCCCTGGTGTCAAGTTTGTTATGTAAAAAACATGACGTTAAACTAGCTAACTGCCTCATGTGCAGAATGTTACACGAAGTGTTAAAATTAATAAGGGCTAATGTCTCAGGAAGAAGTACACCGACATAGAAATGCCGACGACGATGACGAAGCGACGGACGATTTGGGGATCGAGTTTCTGGGCGTAATGGGCCCCGCCATATCCGCCCAGGACGGCGCCCAGGAGCATCACCAGGGCCTGTGGCCACAGCACTACGCCTGCCGCGATGAAGGTAACCACGGCAGCGCCATTGATCGCGGCATTGAGGAGTGTTTTCAAGGCATTCATGGCGTGAATATCTTCCATCTGCAACATGGTCAGCAAGGCGAGCATCATGATTCCGATGCCCGCGCCAAAGAAGCCGCCGTAAAGGGCAATCAAGAACTGGAAGAAATTCGTCGCGAGCACTATCAGCCATCGCGGCTGTTTGGAGGTCCTGAAAGTGGCCTCCATCCACGTCGCGAGCTGCTTGCCAAAGATGAGCAACAGCGTGGCCAACAGAAAGAGATAGGGCACGAAGCGCATGAAGGTGTTCTGCGGGGTTCGAAGCAGGACCAGGGCACCCAGCGTTCCGCCGGCCAGGCTGGTTGCGATCATCTCCAGGAGAATTCGAAAGTCTTTGGGAAAGCGCTTCCGATATGCGCCCACGCTGGCTACGGTGCCCGGCCATAGCGCCACCGTTGAAGTGGCATTGGCTGGGATGGGAAGCACGCGCGTAAAAATCAGAGCGGGGAACGATATGAAGCTGCCACCGCCGGCGACCGAATTCAGCACGCCTGCCAGTCCTGCAGCTACAAAAAGCAATATGGCATTCGGCAGGGACATAGAAGGCAGTCAACAGTCGACGGTCGAAAGAACAGGTCAAATGGCAAAACGCAAAAGTCAAAATTCAAAGTTCCTGGGGACACAGCTAAGCGCGCAGGACCGAGCGATACTTCATGGGCGCGCGTCCGGGCCACTCTTCCGCGAAAGCCTTGATGCGGTTTACGATGCCGTCAACATCCAACCCGTATTTGGCGTGCAGCAAGTCGGACGCGCCGTGGGGAATGATGCGGTCGGGCACCGCGATCCGCAAGAGGCTGGCTGGAACTCTGCGGTCTTGAAGCAAGGCAGCGACCTGCGCGCCAAAGCCACCCGTTTCCGTCCCTTCCTCGGCCGTCACCAAGAATTGCTTCTCCGCCGCCAGGCAGCAGATCAAATCCTGATCGAGCGGCTTCATAAAGCGCGCGTTGATGACGGTGGCGCAGATGCCCATCGCCTCCAGCCGCGTGGCGGCCTCAAGGCAAGGATAGACCATGCTGCCGAGGGCGAGAATGCCGATATCTCCTCCTTCCCGCAGTATCTCACTCTTGCCGATCTCCAGCTTCTTGAACTCCGGGTCGATGGGAATGCCGATGCCACTGCCTCGCGGGTAGCGCAGCGCGGTGGGGCCAGCGACCGTGAGCGCGGTGTAGAGCATGTGGCGCAGTTCGTTTTCGTCCTTGGGAGCCATCACCACGATACCGGGCAACGCGGAGAGGAAGACCAGATCATAGAGCCCATGGTGAGTTGGTCCATCGGCGCCCACGATGCCGCCGCGATCGAGGGCAAAGGTGACCGGAGCTCGCATCAGGCAGGCATCGTGCATCACTTGGTCGAAGGCGCGCTGGAGGAAGGTGGAATACATGGCTACGACGGGCCGCATCCCTTCGCAGGCCAGGCCGGTGGCGAAGGTCACAGCGTGCTGTTCCGCGATGCCCACGTCGAAGAAGCGTTCTGGAAAGCGCTTGGAGAATTCATCAAGGCCTGTGCCCTCGCTCATGGCGGCGGTAATGGCGACGATGCGGGAGTCTTTTTCCGCCAGCTCGCACAGGGCCTTGCCAAAGACCTCGGTGTACGAGGGAGCGGTGCCGGGGGCTTTGTGGAAAGCGCCGGTGGAGACGTCAAACTGCGTCACCCCGTGATATTTCACCGGCAACTTTTCGGCGATGGGGTAACCCTTGCCTTTCTGTGTAACGATGTGAACCAGCGTGGGCTTGGAGTGGTTCTTGACCTTGGCGAGTACGGCCAGAAGTTCATGGATGTCGTGGCCGTGAATGGGCCCAATGTACTCGAAACCGAGCTCTTCGAATACCAAGCCGGGAATCAGCACCGTTTTCATGGACTCCACCATGTCCTTGGACATCCTCAAGAGGCGCGGTCCCACGCGTGGAACCGACAACATCAACTTCTCAACCTCTTCCCGCAATCGGTGATAGGCCTGGCCATGGACGATGCGGTTCAGATACCCGGCCAGCGCGCCCACGTTGGGCGAAATCGACATCTTATTGTCATTGAGAATGACCAGGACTTTCTTTTGCAGGGTGCCCAGGTTGTTGATTCCCTCGAGCTCTTCACCTACGGTCAGACCTCCGTCTCCCACCACGGCGACGACATGGTAATCCTCGCCCTTCAGGTCGCGAGCTACGGCCATGCCCAAGGCGCCGGAGATGGCCGTGCCGGCGTGAGCCACGTTGAAGGTATCGTAAGGACTTTCCTCGCGCGACGGGAAGCCGGAGATTCCTCCGTATTGGCGGATGGTGGGGAAGCGGTCGCGCCGTCCGGTCAGGATTTTGTGTCCGTAAGCCTGGTGGCCAACGTCCCAGACGATTTTGTCCTTGGGCGTGTCGAAGGTGTAGTGGAGCGCCACCGTCAGCTCGGCGGCGCCGAGACTGGAGGCGAGGTGGCCGCCTATTTTCGAGATCACGGAAACCATGTAATCCCGCAGTTCATCCACCACCAGGGGCAGTTCTTCGCGCGGGATTTTTCTTAGGTCGGCCGGTGAATCAATGCGGGGAAGGTATTTGTATTCCATCAGTTCTTCCTCACGAGCAGGTATCGAGCGATGCCTTGCAGGGTGTGGGCACGGTCTCCATAGGGTTCGAGAACTTCGCAGGCTTCTTCGACAAGCTGGAAAGCCATGCGCTGAGACGCTTCGATTCCGTGGAGGGCGGGATAAGTGGCCTTGTGTTGTTGGTCGTCCTTGCCCACCCTCTTGCCCAATGATTCCTGGGAGCCCAGCACGTCCAGCAGGTCGTCCACAATTTGGAAAGCCAGTCCTACTTTCTCACCGTAGGTGGTGAGGCGGGCCAAGTCTTCTTCCCCGCCCTGCGTGTAAAGAGCTCCGGACCTTAGCGCAGCGCGGATAAAAGCACCCGTCTTGGCGGAGTGAATATATTCCAGTGTGCAGTTGTCAACCTTCTGCCCGGCCATCTGGAGATCGATCACCTGGCCACCAATCATGCCTCTTTCTGTCCCGAGGGCGTGAGCCAGTTCATGGATCACCCGCAGCTTGCACGCCTCAGGGGGCGGACCCGGAGAGGAAAGGACTTCGAAAGCCAGGGTCAGAAGTGCGTCGCCTGCCAGGATGGCAGTTGACTCGCCGAAGGCGCGATGCGAAGTAGGCTTGCCCCGCCGCAAGTCGTCGTTATCGAGAGCCGGCAAATCGTCGTGGATCAGAGAGTAGGTGTGGATTAACTCCAGCGCGCTCCCGAGGCGCACCAGCATCCGCTCGTCACCGCCCAGCAAGCGTCCCGCTTCCAGGCACAGGATCGGCCGCAGTCGCTTCCCTCCCGCAAAGACCGAATAGCGCATCGCCTGATGGATGCTCGGCGGGAAGTGGTCAGCGACCGGGAGCAGGCAGGCCAGTTCCTTATCGATGGCGACCCTCACCGTCTCGAGATACTGTTGGATGGTTTCTGTAGAAACCGTGTTCAAGGTCCTTTGTTTGGTGGCCAATGCCCCCTCGCGCTCACCGCCTGACAACCTTAATTGTGACCTGAATTGGCTCGAAGGGGAAGCATTATAACGGTAGGCGGTAGGTCGTAGGCGGTAGGTGGGGAAAACACCGCCCTCTGCCTGCTGCCCACCGCTTACTGTGATCGGTAGGTGGTAGGTGGTAGGTGGGGAATACACCGCCTGCCGCCGACCGTTTGCTGCTTACTGCCTACTGCTTACTGCCTACTGCTTACTGCCTACTTCCTACCCGGGCTCCGATTCGCCTGGCTCGAAGGGTTCAGCGACCACCTTGCCCCCGGCCTTTTTTGTGAGGATCTCCACTTTGCCTTCAGCTTCTTCCAGTTGCTTATGGCAAATCTCGGAGAGTTTCATTCCTTCCTCGTAAAGCTGCAAGGCCTTTTCGAGCGGCAAGTCTGCGTCCTCGAGCTCGCGCACGATTCCATCCAGGCGTTCCAGGTTCTTTTCAAAGGAGTCGGATTTAGCGGGTTTTGGTGTTGGAGTCATTGGAATTTGTCCGTTGTCCGTCGTCAGTAGTCGGGGGTTCTCTAGCTGCTAAACCGAATCACGGCTAATCCGTTTTGGAAAAGCCAGCCTGATTAGTTTGCAACGGACCACTGACAACGGACAACTGACGGCCCCTCCTAAGTATTCTTGCTCGCAGCCTGACTTCCCAGGACTTCCGCTACCTCCACCGCCATGGCGTAGCGACCGAAGGGAGCGGTGATCTGCACGCCCTGGACCAAGTCGCGGATTGAGAGCAGCGTCTCCTGGGCGATTGTAACACCTTCCGCCCGAGCGCGGTCTCCTGTATCCACCTCCCTCATCCGGTCCATGACGGCCTGCGGGACAGAAATTCCCGGCACTTCATTGTTCATGAATTCGGCGTTGCGGTAACTGGTGAGTGGGCAGATCCCTGCGACCACCGGAATACGGCCCGCGGTGGACTCCATCCGCTTCAGGAAGGTCTCCAATTGCTTCACGTCGAAAACGGGTGGTGTGACCGCGAAATTTGCGCCCGCTTTCAATTTCAGATCGAAGCGGTGAAGTTCTTCATCAGTATTCACGGCGTAAGGATTCAACCCCACGCCGATCAGGAATCCCGTTTGCTTGCTCAAGGGGTTGCCCCCCACATCCAGCCCTTGGTTCAGGTTATTCAGGATGTTGACCAGCCCAATGGAATCGACTTCGAAGACGGCGGGTTCCAGAAGCGTGGAGAACTGACCAGTGTCCCTGGTGATGGCCAGGATATTCCGGAGGCCCAGCGCATGCGCTCCCAGTGCGTCGGCTTGAATGCTCAGCACATTACGATCGCGGGCGCTGTAGTGGAGGAGGACGTCGATGCCCACTTGCTGCTGCAAGAGGGCGGCGAGCGTGAGCGGGCTCATGCGGCCCGTTACCCCCGTGCCGTCGGGAATGTTGATTGCGTCCACTCCCCTCGCCAGGAGAAACTGCGCGCCTTCCACCTCCTTGGTGGCGTCGCAGCCCTTGGGAGGAACAACCTCCGCTAGAATTGGAAACTCACCGCGCGCCAGCTTTTCAGACAGCCGCGAGCGCCTCTCGAGCGGAATGGATTCCAGGGTGCGCCCCGGCCGCTCCAAGACCTCAATCGCAACGCGCGCGCGCTGCGGGCTCAGGGAGCGCACTGCCGCCTTGATCGCCTTGATATGCTCCGGTGTCGTCCCACAGCAACCACCCACAAGCCGTGCTCCGCTCTGGATGAAACGGCGAGCGTAACTGGCCAGGTATTCCGGCGAGCTGAGGTAAATGTTCCGGCCTTCGACCGTGCGAGGCATTCCCGCATTGGGCTGCGCGGAGAGCTTTCTGCCCGTCACTGCTGCTATGATCTCGAGCGCCTCCAGGATGGCCGCCGGACCTACGCTGCAATTGAGCCCAATGATGTCCGTGCCCCACTCGTCCAGTTTGCGGGCAAAATCCTCGGGCAATGCCCCGATGGGCGTGCTGCCGTCATCCTGCACCGTCATTTGCACAACCACGGGCAGGGAGCACACGTCTCGAGCGGCCAGCAAGGCCTGGTGGGCCTCGTTCGGGTCGCTCATGGTTTCGACCATGAGCAGGTCTGCGCCGCCCTCCGCCAGTGCCGCGATTTGCTCGCGAAACGCCTCCCTCGCTTCTTTGAGGGAAGTCGGCCCCAGGGGTTCCAGACGGATTCCCAACGGTCCGACGGAGCCCGCGACATAGAGATCCTCTCCCGCCACTTCGCGGGCCAGGCGCGCGCCGGCCAGGTTGATTTCGCGGACCTTCTCGGCCTGATTGTGTTTTTCCAGGCGCGGCCGCGAGGCCCCAAAGGTGTTGGTTTCGAGGATTTCCGCTCCGGCCTTCACGTAGGCGAGGTGGACCTCCTTCACGAGCTGCGGCGAGCTCAGATTCAACTCATCGAAGCAACGTGTCAAGGAGATGCCTTTGGAGTAAAGCATCGTTCCCATAGCTCCGTCGCAGACCATGGGCCGGCTTTCGATTTTGTCCAGGAAAGGTTCGCGCATTCCTCGCTTAGTTTACCACGACGAACCGCCAAAGGTTAAAGGCTAAAGGGTAAAGGCTAAATGATAAACAGTTACCTTAGTCTTACGACGCGGCGGAACCGCAACCAAAGCGAACTTCTCCGTGTCCTCTGTGCCTCGAAAGCCTCCACGCGGAGAACACGGAGGGTCTCAGTGACCTTTGTGTTTAGTCTTTCTTTGGCCACAGAGAACACGGAGAAGGAAAACCCTTCGCGGCACAACAGCGTCGCACGAACTATTGCTACAGGGCCAGCCTTTACCCTCTACTCTTTACCCTTTAAAAGTATCCCCAAAGAGCAGACATTCGTGCATAATTCCATAACCGGTGATTGAATCAATCTTTCAGACCTTAACGGACTTCTTCGCCCGGTACGGGTACTGGGTGGTGTTCTTCGGCGTGATGCTGGAGAACGGTGGCCTGCCCTTGCCGGGTGAAACCGTGCTGCTGTTTGCGGGGTTCCTCGCTTACCAAGGCCAAATTCAACTCGTTTGGGCCATCGGGACAGCGATTGCCGGAGCGACGCTCGGCGACAGCCTCGGCTACACGCTGGGTCGTTATGGAGGGAACGCCTTCTTCGATCGCTACGTCAAGCGCTTCAAGTTCCTGGCGCGCCGGTTTGAGAACGCCAAGGCGCTCTTTTTGAGGCACGGTCACTGGGCAGTGTTTACCGGTCGCTTCATTACCGGGCTGCGGGTATTCGCGGGACCGCTCGCCGGGCTTTTCAAGATGCCCTACCTGCGCTTCCTCCTCTTCAATTTCACGGGAGCGGTGATTTGGGCTACGGCGATTGGTTGCGTAGGTTTTCTTTTTGGAAACAGTTGGGACGCCCTGGTTCACGTCATCAAGGATTTCCACCGCGTCACGCTGGGCCTGGTTGCGGTGCTCGCCTTGGTGGGATTGATCGTCTATTTGAAGCGGCGCGCAAGAAGTGGCTAGCCTCATCGCAAGTCGCCCCTTATTCTCTTCAGATCTTCTCGCGCCGCTTTGAAGCGGGGATTCATCTGAACCGCGGTCCCGAGCTCGGAAACGGCTTCCGTACTTCGGCCCTGCTTTTCCAGAATCAGCCCCAGCAGCCGGTGAGCATGAGCTGCGTCCGGCTCCTCTCCTTCAGGTTCCTGCGCAAGGTATTTCCGCACATAGGTCTCGCCTCGTTTGAGGTCAGCGGCTGATTCAAGCAAGGCGTCCGCAGCTTCAAAATATGGGGCGGGGTCATCGGGGACGTTTTTTTCGGAGGCGGAAAGAGCTGCTTCGAGTTCACCCCAGCGCTGCTCGAGGGCAAGAACCTTCGCCAGGATGGAATAGCCCTTCGCCCGCAAGGGATCGAGCTGCACGGCTTCCCGCGCATGCCTTTCCGCCCATTCGGTCTTCTTGTAAGAGGGTTGCGTGTAAAAGCCTGCGAGCGCGGTCTGCGCCTCGTAGTTCTTCGGATCAGCTTCGACGGCTTTGAGAAAACACTCTTCGACTTTGGCAAAATCTTTTGCTTCTCGGGCCAGCTCAGCCTGCGCCAGGTATCCGCGCACGGGGCTGAGTTGCACCAATTTTTCAGCAATGGCGTGGGCCTTTCCCTTGTCGCCCCCCATGATTCCGGGCGCCTGAAAGCTGTACTGCATCAAAGCATCCAGCGCCTCCAGGTTTTTGGGGTCGCGGGCCAGGGAAGCGTCCAACTCGCCCTTGAACTTTTTGGCCAAACCTGCGGCCGCAAACATGCTGGCGCTTGCCGCCATCTCCCCGTAAACTTCCGCAAGCTGGAAGTGATAGTTCGAGTTTCCGTCCTCGAGCGCCACAGCCTGCTGGGCGGATTTCAGTGCGCCATCCAAATCGCCAAAAGCCAGCTTGATTCGTGAGAGCAGGCAAGCCGCCTGGGCATCGCGCGGGTTGGCGGCGAGGCGCGGCTCCACAATTGCGCGCGCCCGTTTCCAGTGGCCGGCTTCTACCAACGCTTCGGCAGAGTCCGGATCGGGAGCGCCGGCCTTGAGGGTCATTGTCGAGACCAAAATCAAGCAAAGCAGAAAGCAGAAACTAGAAAGCAGAAAGCAGAAACCAGAAATTAGAAACTGGAAATTGGCAGCCATCTCTTTTAGTTTCTGATGTCTAATTGCTAGTTTCATCTCTCCCTCTCTGTAGCACTAGTTCCTGGGACGTTGTTGTGGCGCGAAGATTTTGCGCGTCGCGTAGGGGCGAGCGGCGCTCGCCCCAGGGCCGAACGCCGTTCGGCCTACGTGTTGCTTGCGGCTATGCCGCGCTGTACCGCTAGTTTTCATCTTCTTCTCGCGCCGCGAAGATTTTTCCTGCTGTGCGTAGTGTCTCCGTGTCCTCCGTGGCCAGAAGAGCTCCAACACGGAGGCCACTGAGAGGCTCAGTGTGCTCCGTGTTAAAGCATGAGAGGCACGGAGGACGCAGAGAGCCTCGTTTTGGTTGCGGCCACCAGCCGCGCTGTGGCACTTAATCCAAAATCCAAAATCTAAAATCCAAAATCCATATCTCTTAGCTTCTGATGTCCAATCGCTAGTTTCATCGCTCGCTCTCTGTGGCAGTTAATCCAAAATCCAAAATCTAAAATCCAAAATTCATTCTCCCTTGAGCCACCGAACGCGGAGCGCGGTCTGCGTAGGCGTGGCGGCGGGCAGTTCCTGGATCGAGTACGAGTTCGGAATCGGCGGCTCGAGAGTCAGATTGATGATTTCCTGTCGTCCGTGGCGCTCGACCGTAAAGGGGACGCTTGCCCGCGGCGGATAGGCTTTCAAGCGTTCACTCAAATCCGCCGTAGCCAGAGATTGGTTATCGACTGCAATCAAGAGGTCATCGCGACCGAGCCCGGCGCGGTCAGCAGCGCCGCCCGGACGGACGGCGAAGACTCTGACGCCGCGGTTGTCCGGTAGGGCAGTTATGCCGATTCCCGGCGGCGAGCCTTCGGGAACACTGCTCCGCAAAGTAAATCCGGCCACACCGAGCGCCCTGCCGTAGGGAAGCGGCGCAGTCCCTCGAACGTAGCTATCGAAGAAGGGTGTGAAGTCGCTCCCCGCAACTTCATTCACTGCTTCGAGGATGTCTTGCTCGTTGTAACCGTGGCCCGGGCCGTAATAAGTTGCGGGCGGCGTCTCGTAGAACTTGTGGTAAAGCGACGACAACACATCCAGCAGGGATTTTGCGCCCTGTGTCCGGGACAGCATCTCCAGGTCCAGAAGCATGCCGAGAAGCGCACCCTTGTTGTAATAGGAGATGGTGGAATTGGCGAAGTTGGTCTCCTGCATTTGCGGCGAGCGGTCGTAGAACCAGGCGTGGAAGCTGGAGCTCTCGGCGGACATCAGCGCCCGTCCCGGTTCTTCTTCCAGGACACTGATCTCATCGCCCAGGCGGCCGAGGAACTTCTCCCGCGTCCACAGGCCTGAACGCAACAGGCTGAGATAACTAACATAGGTGGTCACCCCCTCGGCAAACCAGAGAGATGGTGTGTAGACTTCGCGGCTGTAATCAAAGGGTCCGAGTTCGGCTGGCCTCAGGCGTTTGACGTTCCAGAGATGAAAGAACTCGTGCGCCGCGGTCTCGAGCGCCTCTTCAAGGCTGCTGCTAAGCCTTCCCTGCACGATGATCTGGGTGGAGTTTAGATGCTCCATCCCGTCACCCATCGAAATGTCAGGGGCGAAGTGGAAAATAAAAGTGTAGCGCTCGAAATCCGGGGTGGGCATCAGTGCCATTTCCGCGTGCACAATCTTCTTGAGGCCCTCGAGGAGCTTCGACGTGTCGGTGCCATCCTCGTCATAAGCGTGCACCGCGACGCGGATCGTCTTCCCCTGCTCCTGGAATTGCGCCAGCTTCGTTTGGGCGGAAGCTTCGATGGGAGTGTCAACCAAGCGGTCGTAATTAGGCGCCTGGAAGGTCCGCTCGCTTGTGGACTCGGAAAAGCCGCTGATCAACTGCCAGTCCTTCGGTACGTCCACGGTGAGCGTGAGCGGGTTGGACTTGCGCCCGGCGATATACATGAAGATCGAAGGGCCATTCAAGTTGGCGTGCGTGTTGTCAAACTGCGAGAAGGAACCGTTCAGGTCGTTGGCGAAAACGCGGTAGCGCGCCTTGACGATTCCGCCCGCCTGGCGCACGTCCACGTGCCAGGTTTGCTTGTCGAGGTCCGTCCAAGCCAGCGCTTGGCCTTGCGCGCCGGTGGCCTCGAATTCCTGCACGTTTTTGGCGAAGTCGTAAATAGCGTAACGGCCTGGCGACCAGGCAGGCATGACGAAATCGAGGGAATCGCCCGAGACCTTGCCGGCTGTGATCTCGACGGTCACAAGGTGCAAGTTGGGATGCGTCAGGACGAGGTGATATTCCAGTTGCAATGCCGGGGAGGCGGTTTCTTCAGCCGCCCCCAGCGCGCCAGCCGCACTGGCCAGCAGGAAGATGATGAGCAGAGCCACCCGGCGCAATCCGGGCCCACCTTCGCTTGCTCTCTTTGATGAGTAGTGCTTCAGTAGAGACACAGAGGCACAGAGAAAAGGCCCTTCCTTTTCAGTTCTCTGTGCCTCTGTGTCTCTGTGGTGAGAAGTTTGTTTCATAATTCACTCACAGCTTCCAAGTCCTGGGACCAAGGCCCGCCGCAACAAACCCGTAGCCCGGGTAGGGGCGTAAGAGTCTGCATGGCAAGAAACATCCTGATTATTTCCTCTCGGGTCCGAGAACCAGTTTGTGGACGGTGGCCTGCTCAACCGCCGCATCGCTGAAGGACATGGGAAAGCTACGGCCGTTGTACCAAGCCTCGAACTGGTCCTGGTAGTAAGGGCTGAACACTTGGCCGGATTCGCCGAGAGTAATGTTCTGGACCGAATGCTCGAGGGTTGAGAGATCTACGACCATGCGCATGGAAGGACCGTGACGGCTGGTTGTCGCTTTTACAGTGGTGGCAGTCCCTGCCTGCGGAAAAGGGCCGACATCCAGCAGCCTGCCCAAAAGGGGAACACCTTGGCCCAACGGATGGTAAAAAGTCAGGGGGATGGTATTGCCCCACTTCCAGGCGTCGTGGCTTCGACTGCCCACCCGGCTGGGGATTTGCTTTACACCCTCTTCAAGACTCTCTATCAAGGTTTCCTCGAAAGAGGAATCGCCGCGCGGGAGCCAGCGCGTCCAGTTGTTCGCCAACACGTTCGCAAGGAATGTGGTGCTCATTCCCCAGTGGTAGCCCGAGAAGTCGTCGCCCAGTTTGGGTTTGAGGATGCGTTCGAGCAGGGCTCGGCGGGTGACTTCGCAGACCAAGGTAGCGCCAGAATCCATCCTGGCCTCGCCATCCCAATGCCTCAGGAGGCTGATGGCGTACTGGGCGTCGGGGTCCTGCGGGTGATGGTGGAAGTCCGCTTTCAGAAGTTGCCCGGCCAGCCAACTGTCTTCCAGAGTGACAATGTCGGTCTGAATGCGCAGCATGTCGTCGACGGTGAACGCCTTGCCGGCACGGAGTAGTTGAAAGATGCGCGCGGTGCGAAAAGGGGGATCCCAGTCGCTGGTAATGAAATAGGGGTAATCGTCAGGCACCACGCGGCCATTGGCCGTGGCGATCATGCCACTTGAAGGGTTGTAGGAATGCGGAAGGTCCTCGAACGGAATGTAGCCTGTCCAGTCGTAATCGTCCGTACTGCCAGGCATGGGCACAGCGCCGGTGCCCTGTTTCCGGATGGGCACCCATGCCGCTGCGTAGTAGCCGATATTTCCATCCAAATCGGCATACACAAAGTTTTGCATCGGTCCCGTATAGTCGCGTAAGGCGGCCGTGAACAGCTCCCAATTCTGCGCCAGGATGATTTTGGAAACGCCGTTGAACAGAGCCGAGAGGGCGTGTGGTTCCAACGCCGTCCAGCGTAAGGCCAGGTCCCGGCCACCAGGGTGGGCAACGATAGGGCCATGGCGTGTTACCTTCACAGTGAATCGGTAATCCCGCTTCCCGCGGACCTTGACCACCTCGTCCCGGACTTCGGCGTCAACCCATGCCCCGTTGTGGAGGTACCTGTTGGGAGCGCCGGAGTTGAAGCTTTCCGTGTACAGATCCTGGACGTCCGGACCCGTATTGGTCACACCCCAGGCAATCTTCTCATTGTGGCCAATAATCAACAGCGGCAAGCCAGGCAAACTAACCCCAATCACGTTCAGGCCCGGCGCCTTCAAGTGGATCATGTACCAGACACTGGGAACGCTGTGATCGAGGTGAGGGTCATTAGCCAGTAACGGCTTGCCCGACTGAGTGTGAGCGCCGCTCACAACCCAGTTGTTGCTTCCCAGTCCTGGATTCCTGTCGCCACCTGCGGAAAGGAGCGCCGCCAAGGTGGGGTCAAGGTCGCCGGAGCCCGGCAGTGGAATCGCTTGTTTCCTTTGGGGTATAGCCGGATTTCCAGGAGGCAGTCCAGCCTCCGGCTCATCCAGCAAGCTGGGGTCGAGGTCGCCGGAGTTCGGCGGTGGATCCGCTTGTTTCTTTTGGGGCGACACTTTGCTTCCAGGGGGCACTTCAGCCACCGGCTCATCCAGCGGCGAGTGGTCCGGGAAGAGATCGGCGGAAAGTTCCGAGCCAAGCTTTGCCCGGATGCGTTCGCACATCAAATCCGTCCGCCAAGTTGTGTTGAGCGTCTTGACCATATTCAGTGCCACGCCAAGGGAATCGATCTCGCCCCATGGCCGAGGCTGGTAATTGAGCAAGTGGAATTCCAGGGGCAGGCGGTCCCTGTGGCTGGCGATGAAAGCGTTGACCCCGTTGGCATACGCCGTGAGTGGAGCGCGCGCCTCAGGGCTGAGCTCTTCGAGGGCGCGCTGAGAAACTTGCCGGAACCCCAAGGTTCGGTTGTCGAGGTCAAGCCGGAGCGTCCGTTCGCCAAAAACTTCTGAGAGTTCTCCTTCCGTCAACCGCCGGCTCAAGTCCATCTGCCACAGGCGGTCTTGCGCCGTCACGTAGCCTTGTGCGAAGAACAGGTCCTGGAGCGAGGAGGCACGAAGGTGAGGAACGCCGCGTGCGTCGCGTAAGACCTCGACGGGCGCTGATAACCCGGCAACTTGAATCGCTCCCTCGAGTTGGGGAAGGCTCGCGCGGGCGCGCCAGTACAGCCAGCCGCCCCCGCCGACGATGATGAGCAGGAGTAGAATCAGCAAGGAAATGAGCAGGCGCTTGATAATCTGCCTCATAAGCCGCAAACCTCAGTCCGGAGGATGGAAAACCGATCGGCGCATTGAAAGACGACTCGGATCACTGCTAGAAATAAAACGTGTTCGTTTAGGCGCGAGCATACTACTAGAAATCCCACCGGCTAGCAATGAGCAGGAGCTTTTCGAGGCAAGATGTATCATATCCCCCAATTCGCCGGTAAGAGACGGGCTTTGGCGGGCAAGAACAAATCCGCAGATTGCGCAGATGACGCAGATGAGTGAAGAACGATGCGACGAGAGGACCCACGCCGTCATCGGGGCGGCGATGGAGGTGCACCGCGAGCTGGGGACGGGGCTCCTAGAGGCGGTATATCAAGAAGCGCAGACCACAAAGACCCCGACTGCTAATAGTAATCTGTGTCATCTGCGGAATCTGCGGATTATAACAAGCGGGCAAAAACAAATCCGCAGATTGCGCAGATGACGCAGATGAGTGAAGAAAGACGCGACGAGCGGACCTATCATCCTGGAGCGTTGAACGGGAAAAGAAAATTCTGCTTGACAGGAGGCAATGAAAAGTAATTAACTATAGCTTAGTAAGGTTAGGAAGCTGTCATAAATGCTCGTGACCGGGGAAAACGGCAATGAGTTCACCTCAAGCCAGTCCGTTTATTCTCAAACTGTCCAGCCCCGACGCGACGCCCGAACTGGTGGGCGGCAAGGGCGCATCGCTGGCGCGCATGGCGCTGGCCGGTCTGCCCGTGCCGCCGGGTTTTGTAATCACCACCCACGCCTATCGCCGCTTTGTAAGCGCGAACTGTCTCGCCGAGGCGATTCTGTCCGCCGCGGCACAAGCCCGAGCGGACGACCCAGCCACACTCGACCGTGCTTCGGCGCAAATCCAGTCGCTCGTCGCGCAGAGCACGCTGCCCGATGACATCGCCGCGCTGATTCACCAGTCGTACGGCGAACTGGGCGCGGGCGATCCGCCCGTGGCGGTGCGCTCCTCAGCCACCGCGGAGGATTTGCCCGAGATGTCATTCGCAGGCCAACTGGAAACTTATCTCAACGTATGCGGCGCTGACGATGTGTTGGCTGCCGTCAAACGTTGCTGGGGTTCGCTATGGACGGGGCGCGCCCTCGGCTACCGCGCCCGGCAGGGCATGCGTCCCGAAGACCTTAGCATCGCCGTCGTGGTGCAGAAGCTCGTTCCGGCCGATGTGGCGGGTGTCCTCTTCACGGCGAATCCCGTGACGGGCGCGCGCGACCAGATGACGATCAACGCGGCGTGGGGTTTGGGCGAGGCGATGGTAGGCGGGCAGGTTACGCCCGACACCATCATCGTCGACAAGCAAACAGGCGCGATTCAATCGCTGGATATCGCCGACAAAGACGTGATGACGGTGCGCCTGCCCGAAGGCACACGCGAAGAGCCGGTGCCTGCGGAAAAACGCCGGCAGGCCGCCCTGCCACCGGCGCAAGCCGCTGAACTGGTCCGCCTCGGGGTCGAGATCGAGCAACTCTATGGACAGCCAATGGACATCGAATGGGCGATGGGCGAGAAGCGCATCTTCATCGTGCAGGCTCGTCCCATCACCACGCTGCCTGAGCCGCGCCCGACGCTGGAGTGGAAGCTGCCGCGGGCGGGGGTGCGCTACGCGCGCAGCAGCGTGATCGAACTGCTGCCCGCGATCCGCTCTCGCCGCTCTTCGCGACGCTCGCGCTGCCCCCGTGGAACGAAACGCTGCAGGCTTTCATGCAATCGCTGGGATTCGGGCGCCTGATGGCCGGTGGTAATTTCCTTCTGCTGACCATCAATGAGTACGCCTATATCGAATTCGGGCTAAGTGCGTGGCAATCGGCGCGGCTGCTCGTCGCCTTGCCCAGGCTCCTCCCCAGGATGGTCCGTCTGCTGCGTTCGGCGCAGGCGCGCTGGGCCGAGGAAGCACGCCCGCACTATGCCAACGTCGTGGGCGCGTGGGCGGCGCGCGCTCTGGCCACCACGCCCTCGACGGAATTGCTCGCCGGGGCGCGCGAGATTGTAAAGGCAGCGGCCAGCCACTACCGGACCATCCAGACGGGAATTCTGCCGGTTGCGAATTTGAGCGAGGCCGCGTTCACGGTCGTCTATAACCGCCTCATCAAGCGCCAGAGCGACCCTCCGGCGCTGACTTTCGTGCTCGGTTTCGATAGCGCGCCAATCCAGGCGGAGAAATCGCTCCATGATCTGGCGAGCTGGGCACGTACGCAAGCGGAGCTTTGCGCGTATCTGGAGCGCACGAGGAGCAAGGACATTGCGGTGGCCTGCGAATCACAATCTGCGCCCCTCGCCGATGCGGAAAGCTGGCGCGGGTTCACCGGCCGATTCGGGGAGCATCTGAAACGCTTCGGACACGCCATCTACGATCTGGATTTCGCCAAGGGCGTCCCGGCTGACGATCCCGCGCCGCTCCTTGAGACGCTGAAATTCTTTCTGCACGGGCCCGCGCGCAGTCCTCATGAGCGGCAGGCGGCGGCTGCGTTGGCGCGGGAGCAAGCCACTCAAGCGGTTCTCGCCCGGCTGAAAGGCGTCCGATTACGGCTCTTCCGGTCTTTGGTTCAATCCGCTCAGCGCTATGCGCCGCTGCGAGAAGACGCGCTCGCCGATGTCGGACTGGGGTGGCCGCTGCTGCGCCGCATGTTGCGTGAAGTCGGACGGCGGATGGTCGCGGCAGGCGCTATCGCGGAGCGCGACGACGTGTTTTGGGTGAAGTGGGACGAGGTGGAGGCGGCGGCACGCGCCCTCGATGCCGGTCAGCCCGCTGAACATTATGGTGGCGTGGCGGCCGCGCGGCGCGCGACCTGGGAGCGTGAGCGCAAGGTGACGCCGCCCGTGTCGCTGCCGAGCAAGGGCAGCTTCCGCGTGCTGGGCATCGACGTCAGCCGCTTGATGCCCGCGCGCACTGGCCAAGCGGCGGGGGACATCATCAAAGGGGTTGGCGCGAGTCCAGGGCGCGTGGTGGGCGTGGCGCGCGTGATCCACGGTCCTGAAGAGTTCGACCTGATGCAACCGGGCGATATCCTCGTCGCCAAGATCACCACCCCGGCCTGGACGCCGCTGTTTGCGCTGGCCTCAGGCGTCGTCACGGACGTGGGCGGCCTGCTCAGTCACAGCTCCATCGTCGCCCGCGAATATCACATCCCGGCGGTGCTGGGGACGGGCGTGGCGACTGAGCGTGTCCGCAGCGGGCAACACATCACGGCGGACGGCGATGCCGGCGTGGTGACGATGAGTAGATGAAGTACATCCGACCTGGGCGCCGGTCCTGCCTGGAGCAAGTGGCAGACCTGCTTCCCAAGGTCTGCGGCTTTTTAGATTCGCGTGTTCTCATTCCCCCCGCAGACCCGCGCGACTAATCCGCAGGAAGCGCAGACCTGCTTCCAGAGGTGTGCGGCTCTCAAGGTTGAGAACGTTTGGTGAGAACGTTTGGTGTTGCTCACCGATCCAAGGTCAGCTACACTCGCTGCATGTTGCGATTGCGACGCCCGTTTCTTTATGACCGATACATCATCGTGACAGAAGAGTTACTCGCTCGCTAGGCTCGAAGTTGATGAACATTGCAGACATCGTAGGAGCGATCCAATCCGGTAGGCTCCGAGTTACGGATCACGCGGATGAGGAAGCACAGGCTGACCATCTGACGTTGGACGACGTTCTCTATTCGGTGCGGCACGGAGAGATTATCGAGGATTACCTTGCTGACGTGCCGTATCCGAGTTGCTTGATACTGGGTCAAGCTGCGAGCGGTATTGCCGTCCACAGCGTTTGGGCGTATAACATGAAGAATAGGTGGGCAGTTCTGATCACCGTGTATCGCCCCGACCCACAGCGATGGGTCAACCGGCGCGAGAGGAGAAAGCCTTCGTGACGCCATTCCCAGAATGCCCGGTTTGCGGCGGCGAACTGGTGGAGAAGGAAGTCGAAAAACTGCTCCGGGGAGGAGTACACACCGCGGTTCTCCGTGCCCGCGCGGAAGTCTGCCTGCATTGCGGAGAGCGCTTGTACGCACGGGATACGATCCGGCGATTCGAGGAGATCAGAGATAAACTCGAGCGCCAGCAGACTGGTGAATTTCAACCCATGGGGAAGTCGTTTCAGGTTGTTTAGGATGATGTAATTGACAGGTCAGAATACCATTGGTGGAACGGCAACCGTTCAACTAGGAAGTTCCAGAGGAACGCAGCACTCGGCCCGCAATGCCACATTCAAAGCGACCGATCATCCAGTGGGCCTACACCTAATTCACCGTTCCCTCAAATCACGCGGTTCCCCCGGCGGGTGGCAGACCTGCTTCCCAAGGTCTGCGGCTTTTCAAGAGAGGGATGATGAGCGAGTAGCCCAGACCTGCTTTTTAGGTCTGCGCTCGCTTATTCCCATGTTAGAGTAAAGGCACTCTTGGCAGCCGCAGGAGGGTCGCATGGAATTCAAGGACCCTGACGGAGGGGCAGATCAGCAGACGCGCTACGAGGCACTGCGACAGGTATCTGGCGTTATTGCCTCGCAGGCAGACCTAAATGGGGTGCTGGAGAACCTCGCCCGCTTTCTTCCCTTGGTGGTCAATTTCGAGTTCCTCGGCGTGGTTCTTCACGATGCCAAACGCCAAGTGTTTCGGTTACACGCATTCGAGAGTAGGTTGCCCGCCATCTCAGAGGCTGAGATCGAAATCCCTGAGGCTGGATCCTCGGCAACGGTGATCCTGGAAGAGCAGAAACCGATCATTTTGAATGATATCGAAAAAGAGACGCGGTTTGCCGATATCGTCGAACGGGCGCGGCCATACGGTGTTCGGTCGTTATGCCTCCTCCCGCTAACGTCTCCACGGCGGCGGCTCGGCCTCCTGGTTTTCGGGTCCAGTCGCCAGAAGGACTATGACGGAGAGGACTTGAAGCTGATGTCGACGGTCGCCGCCCATGTGGCGGTCGCCGTGGAAAATGCGCTGAATTTCGAGGCGGCTCGTTCCTATCAACAACTCTTGACGCGTGAACGCGACCGGTTGCGGCTATTGTTGCAGGTGAACAACAGCGTCATTTCTCACTTGGAGCTAAGTGATCTTTTCCTGGCCGTATCCTCCGCGCTGCGCGATTGCTTTCACCACGAGTACACGGGCCTGTGGTTGTTTGAAGAGGGCTCGCCACGGCTACGTTGCGTGGGTATGGATTTCCCCAGCAATCGGGGATTCATACAGAAAATACAATCATTGGATTTGACACCTGCCGAGGTTGAGGAGATCCGGTCTCGCTCACCTCGCCTCGTAAACCGCGAGGAGATCGCGCAACTGCCTCCCAAGTTCGCTTCGCCGGCGCAGGCGGAAAACATCCACTCCGGGGTCTCCATTCCCTTGGTCTTAGGCTCCAAGCCGCTCGGCATCTTGACACTCGGAAGCACGGGAGAATCCACGTTCGCGCAAGAAGAACTCGGCTTACTTCTGCAGGTCGGCGACCAGGTGGCCCTGGCGATCGAAAATGCCCTGGCCTATGAGAAGGTGGCGGAGGCGCGGAACCAACTGAACACCGAGAAAACCTACCTGGAAGATGAGATTCGCTATGACCATAACCTTGAAGACATCGTAGGCAAGAGCCGCGCCTTACGCGAGACCCTGAGCAAAGCGGAGGTCGTCGCCAAGACCGACGCCACCGTCCTGCTCACGGGTGAAACCGGAACCGGAAAAGAACTTATCGCGCGATTGATTCACAACAAGAGTTCGCGGCGAGATCGTACGTTCGTGAAGTTGAATTGCGCGGCAGTTCCCTCCGGCCTCATGGAGAGTGAGCTCTTCGGGCACGAGCGGGGCGCCTTCACGGGCGCGGTGGCGACGAAAGTTGGGCGTTTCGAGTTGGCGCACCAGGGGAGCCTCTTTCTCGACGAGGTTGGCGACATCGCGCTCGACCTTCAGCCCAAGCTGCTCCGGGTCTTGCAGGAAAAGGAATTCGAACGGCTGGGGAGCACACGCACGCTGAAGGTCGACGCCCGCCTGGTTGCCGCCACCAACCGGGATCTCGCCAAAATGGTCGCAAGCGGAGAGTTCCGTGAAGACCTCTACTACCGGCTAGCGGTTTTCCCCATCCAGTTGCCACCCCTACGCGAAAGACGGGAAGACATACCCGTTCTGGTTGAGTACTTCGTCGCCCGATACGCCAGCCGCATGAAGAAAAGGATCAAGGAGATTCCCACCCAGGCGTTGCAGGCCATGACCGAGTGGACGTGGCCTGGGAACATCCGGGAATTGCAGAACATCATCGAGCGGGCGGTGATTCTTACCACGGGGGAGTGCCTCGAAGTGCCGCTCGAGGAACTGAAGCCGCCCCGAGCAGGACGAACCTCTACAAGCGCAGCCAGGAGTCTCAACCTCCGGGAAGTCGAGCGCGAGGCGATCCTGGAAGCTCTACGGAAAACAAACGGGCGGATCGGTGGCCCGGGAGGCGCAGCAGCACTGTTAGGTCTCAAGCGGACAACACTCCAATATCGAATGCGCCTCCTAAACATTAGACTGTCTCATCGCCCTTCCGAACCATCCTGACCATTGCCAACTATCGGGCAGCCTGCCAACATTTGGGCACTCGCGGCATCCCCCAATACCCCGTGAATACCGGTAAGTATCGAAATCACAAAGGATTACGCGCTGACGACGCTTGGTAAGGAAGCTGCATTTATCCTGGGCGTGCTGCGAACCACGATCCTCTATCTGCGAGATCGAACCAAGGTTGTCCTAAGCGGGCAACTGGTGGCGGAATGGGCAGAATGTCTACCCAAAGCAGTCGCCCAGTGTTGCTCACCCCGAGATCCTGTTGAGATCGATCTGGATCGTATCACCTGTGCGGACCGCGCCGGTGGACAAGCCCTTCTCTCCCTCTGGCGAGCCCATCGGCGTTTCGTGTGCACCTCCCTTTTCGCGCGAGCACTCTGCGAAGGTTTGGGAATTCCCGTCGAGGGGGACAGCCGATGACCGCCCTTAGCCAAGTTGAGCAGGGTAGGCAGCCGGCGGTAACCAGGCGCGCCGCGAGTCTTGCCGAGGGTCCGTGGCTCATCACCGCGGCCGTAATGCTCGCCACCTTCATGGAAGTGCTGGATACCACCGTCGTCAACGTCTCCTTGACGCACATTGCAGGGAGCCTCTCGGCGACACCCAACGAAGCTACTTGGGCGCTCACGTCGTATCTGGTGGCCAACGGTATTGTCATTCCGATTTCAGGATGGCTGGCCAATCACTTTGGACGGAAAAATCTGCTCCTTATCTCCACCACAGGCTTCACCGTTGCCTCTTTGCTCTGTGGCATCGCTCCCAGCATGGGTCTGCTGGTGACCTTCCGCGTTATTCAGGGCGCTTGTGGTGGTTCACTGCAACCGCTATCTCAGGCTGTATTGCTGGAAGCGTTTCCTCGTGAGCAACACGGCAAAGCCATGGCGATCTTCGCGCTCGGGGTCATTGTGGCGCCTGTACTCGGACCTGTGTTGGGTGGTTGGCTCACCGACAACTACTCCTGGCGTTGGGTCTTTTACATCAACCTGCCGGTGGGTGTGATCTCCGTCCTCATGATCAAAGCGTTTGTGAAGGACCCCCCGTACATTCGGCGTTCCTCGGCGCCGGTCGATTCCTGGGGACTGGCAACACTGGTTCTTTGGGTGGCCGCGCTCCAGATCATGTTGGACAAGGGGCAGGAAGAGGACTGGTTCGATTCAAGGTTCATCGTGGTCCTGGCAGTGGCCTTTGCGATAGGGCTCCTGGCCTGGGTGACACGCGAATTAACTACACGAGATCCGGTTGCCGAGCTTCGCGTGTTCGGACAGGCGCCGTTTGCCGCCGGCACTGCGGCGATGGCAATCGCAAGCTTCGTGATGTATGGCAGCCAAGTCACCATCTCTATTTGGCTCCAGACAGTGCTTGGTTATCCGTCGGTGCAAGCGGGCGTAGCCATGCTAGCCATGGGGTTAGGGGCGGCTCTCTCCATGCCTGTCGCGTCGTCCCTGGTGAGCAGGTTCGATCCTCGCAAGGTATTCGTCTGCGGAGTATTGACGTTCAGCTTTTCGTTCTATCGGTTGATGGGGTTCAACTTGAACGTCGGTTACTGGGATGTGTTCTGGGCGGAGTTCATTCAAGGTGCCTCGATGGGGTTAGTGTTTGTGCCGCTCATGGTTTTGACCATGGCTTTCACTCCTAAAGAAAGAATGGGGAACGCCACCGGTCTATTCAATATGATGCGGAACATCGGCGGGGGAGTGGGCATTTCCATGGTCGCTACGATGCTGACGCGCCTGGGGCAGGAGCACACCAACTTACTGGTCGCCAATATCACACCGCTCTCACCTTCGGCGCTGAGGCTGTTCGGCGGACTGCGGGGTTTGTTTGCGGGTTCCGGCCCGGTCTGGGCCGACCAGCAAGCTTACGCCACCCTTTTTGGTCTGGTGCAGCGCGAAGCTGCGATGATTGCGTTGATCCGGATTTTTCAGTATCTGGGAGTGCTGGCTCTCGTTCTGATTCCCCTGATCGCCCTGACGAAGCGGCCGCCAAAAGGACAGTCAGGAACGATCCCCCCGCATTGAACTGCGCATAGTCGCTGGGCAGCATTGGGGCCGTTCGAAAAGGAGAAGTACTTGCGAGAACAGGGACTGGACTCTTTCCAAATCAAGACGACCTCACAGGCTGCACAAGCCAATATCCTGATTCTGACGGTCTCACACGGCGCCTCACACACGCGAACTGCAAAGGCCCTGCAGGCGGCGTTCGCCGCTATTGCTCCAGCGGCGCGGACAGAAGTGTTGGATGCGCTGAGCCTGTGTGCCCGCTGGTTTCGCGCCTACTACGATTCTTACCTGATTCTCCTAAGACGCTGGCCAAGACTCTGGGATTGGATCGAAGGTATTCAGCACAAGTCACAAGCGACCGGACCGGGCTGGCTCTATCGCTGCGGCGCTCAGCCTCTTCTTCGTTTTGTGCGCAACGAAAGACCGGATATCGTCATTACCACGGAAGTTGGTATGTGCGAGCTGGCCGTCCTGATCAAACACAATTACAGGATGGGTTTTCTCCTGGCGGCTTGCTGCGGAATGGACGTAGATCGCGCCTGGGTCCAGCCGCAGGTGGACGTGTTCATCATCCCACCGGGCGATGCTGCCGGTCAGATCTCTGCAGCGGGCGCACCCACGTCGAAAGTCCACGCTATTGGTATGCCTATCGATCCGGCCTTTGCCACCCTTCCAAGCTGTCAAACAGCACGCAATAAGCTTGGACTCCGCCACGATCTGCCCGTGCTTTTGGTTCTCTTCGGCGGGGCAGGTTTTGGAGACCCAACCGAGATTCTCCCTCAACTCCAGAGGATCCAACATCCTGTGCAAGTGGTTTTCATCGCGGGCAGGAACGCGCGGTTGGTAAGAGAGTTGGAGCGGCGTTGCCAAGGCCAGCCCTATTCCAGAGTGCAGGGCTGGGTGAACAATATCCATGAATGGATGGCGGCAGCAGATTTGCTGTTAAGCAAGCCGGGGGCTTCCACCGTGAACGAAGCCATCAACGCCGGGCTGCCGCTGGTGGCTTTTGACCCCCTGCCCGGCAATGAGCGTCGTCTCTGCGATTGCATCGAAAAATGGCAGGTAGGCTGCTGGGCGCGCCACACTGAGGACATCTCAGCGATTGTGAATCACCTTCTCTCGAGCCCCGGAGAACGCCTCCGCCTTCGCGAAAACGCGCAGGCTATGGCACTGCCGCGCGCTGCTCATGACGCTGCTGAAGCCATTCTGGAATGCTGGCAATCTCAATCCGGAGAGAGACGCGGAGCACAGAGTAGGCCGCGAGATTAGGACTCTCGCAAGGAGGAATATGAAAACCCCACGCGAGGATTACATGCACGAGCCCCGCCTGCGTGCCTTCGGTCATCTCCGCGGAGAATCCACTTCGGCCCTCACGATCCTGACGTGGAATGTCGAGCAGGGCGGAACCAAGGTGGAAGCAATCGTGGAAGCGCTGCAAGGCCCCCTGAAAGCCGATCTATACGCGCTGCAGGAAGTTGACCGGTGCACCCGGCGTTCGGGTTACCAGGATCTTCCGGAAAAGATCGCGCGGCAACTCCGCGTGGACTACGTCTTTGGCGCGGAGTTCGAGGAGCTCGCACAAGGTGGGGCATTCGAGCTGCCGTTACACGGGGAGACGATCCTCAGCCGGCTTCCTATCAATTGGGCGCTTTGGACTATCTTGAAAAGCCGCTGCCGCCGCAAGAGCTTCTGCGGTTCGTCAAGAGCCAATTGAGCGCCCGGACTTGAGTGTGTTGAACAGTGACAACCGGCGGACCCCTTGTGCGATTCCCTGGCCTGTATCATGTTGGCCAGGAAGTACGCGCAGCCCGGTCATCGGGGGCCGGACCCGAGAGTGCTCGCTCCGCAACGGAAAGCTTTTATTACCTCAAGCAAATGCCGGCCCGGACTCCCATGGTGGTGGTTCTGGACTCTGGAGAGGTCTTGTACGGTGTGATCGAGTGGTACGACAAGCGATGTATCAAAATTAGTCGCATTGGCGAACCGAACTTGCTGGTCATGAAGAGCGCCATCCGCTACATGTATAAGCAGTAGCATGGTAGGCCGAGCAAGGCGACGAGGGAAGCGGTGCCCAAGCCAGCCAAGGGAGGGACGAACTGAATCTGTCCCTCATCGGGAGAACATGGCCCGAATATTCGCCTCAATGGCCTTTTCGATCACCTCGAGCTCCTTCGCGCCGATCTGCTTCCATTTCAGCGCGCGCAGCACGGCGGGGCGGTCGCGGCGGAAGCAAATACAAGACCCGATAATGGACAGTGCCCGCACTCGAGTGGCAGACGAGGTTGCGGATTCTCCGGTAAGCGCGGCGATGGCTTCGGCCAACGTGCCCCGCAGCGGTGCAAGACCCCGGTCTATGACGGAAAATTCTCGGGCCGGTCCAGATGCCGCCTGACTGAGAAACTTTCCGTAGCAGTCGGGTAGGAAGTTGCCCAAGATAAGCCGGACAAAGTCGCACAACAAAGTGCAGAGTATCCCCACCAATTCGCGGTGCGTGATTCCGGGGCGAGCCATTGACGTCCGTGCCTGCTGGACCAGGGGCTTCTCATGGGCAGCCCAGCGGGCTGCCACGTGCAGTGCCGCAGCATGGTAAAGTCCCTGCTTGTTCCCAAAATAGTACGCAATCGAGATAGGGTTCGTCTTAGCCGCCTCGGCGATATCCCGGGTGCGGGCGCCATCGAAGCCGTGCGCCGCGAAGACCCGAATAGCCACCTCGAGGAGGCGTTGCCGCGTGGCCTCGCCGCGGTCACTGGTAGGCCGGGTTCTGGTGGATATTAGTCGGCTCGGTTTCACGGGGCTCCCCCGCCGCACGCCATCGATTATAAAACAGGGATTGAATTGTATCAATCAAATGATTTATAAATAGAGGCTTGGCTGAAACGGCCATGGGGTGGCAGTAAGACCACTGGACACCGGCGAGCAGGTTCATGCCGGCACGGCAAGGGCGGTCAGGGTGTCGGATGTCCCAGGTGTTGTCAAGAAAGGGTGCTGAATTTGATGAGCATAGATGTTGTTTTTTGGCGCCAGCCAGAACAATCCAGTTCTCGTGTGTTGCCACCGGCCTCTTGTCCGACAATATCCCAGGCCTTCGATGGGGCGTCCGCCGGGCTACGCGTTGGCCTGATCCTGGCCGCGCTGACGGCCGTGGTGTTGACGGGCCCGAGTTGCGGCGGTCCGAAGCCGCAGCTTGCCGCCGCAAGTCCGCCCACACCGGTGGGGGTGGTGAAGGCAATCCAGATGGACGTGCCCGTCCACGCCGAATGGGTTGCGACCCTGGAGGGCTACGTCAACGCCCAGATTCAGCCCCAGGTGAGCGGGTATCTCATCAGCCAGAACTACAAGGAAGGCTCCTACGTCCACAAGGGTGATGTGCTGTTTGAAATCGACCCGCGACCGTTCCAGGCGGCGCTCGACCAGGCAAAAGGGCAACTGGCCCAGGCTCGGGCGCAACTCTATTTGGCCGACGTCAATGTGAAGCGCGACACGCCCCTGGTCAAGGAACGGGCCATCGCGCAGAGCCAACTTGACACCGAAACGGCTGCGCAAATGCAGGCTCAAGCCGCTATTCAGGCTGCTCAGGCCGCCGTCGAGCAGGCGCAACTCAACCTCGGATTCACCAGCGTCCGCTCGCTGGTGGACGGGATCGCGGGAATCGCCAGCACGCAGATGGGTAATCTGGTTGGACCGGCGACGGTCCTCACAACGGTTTCCCAGCTCGACCCCATCAAAGTCTATTTTCCCATCAGCGAGCAGGAGTACCTCCAATTCACTTCCAAGCTGCTGAAGAAGACCTCGGCCAGCGATTTACTGCGGGCCTCAGATTCCAGGGTGCTTGATCTGATCCTCTCGGATGGTTCGACTTATCCGCACAAGGGGCAGGTTATCTTCACCGATCGGCAGGTGGATCCGCAGACCGGAACGATCCGGGTGGTCGGAGCTTTTCCCAATCCTGGGAACATCCTCCGCCCCGGGCAGTTCGGACGCGTTCGCGCCCTGGTTGGCCTACGCCGGGGAGCGGTTCTCGTTCCGCAACGCTGCGTGACGGAACTGCAGGGAACCTACGAAGTGGCCGTGGTGGCTGCGCAGAACTCCATTTCCATTCGGAAGGTGAAGGTCGGAGATCGCGTCGGTACGTTGTGGGTCATCGACGACGGCTTGGCTGCGGGCGAAGAAGTGGTTACGGAGGGCACCTCGAAAGTGCGCGAGGGCATGACGGTGGCGCCGACCCTCGAGACGTCCGCGGCGGAGGGTAGCCGCTAATGTTTAAGTTCTTTATCAACCGTCCCATCGTCGCGATGGTGATCTCGATTTTGATGGTCATCGTGGGAGCGGTGGCCATGGCCACCCTTCCGATTGCACAGTTCCCGGAGATTATTCCGCCCGAAATCCAGGTGCGCGCTACGTATCCCGGGGCCGACGCAAGAACCATGATGGAGTCCGTCGCCACGCCCATCGAGAGCCTGATGAATGGCGTGGACTACATGAATTACATGTATTCCACCAACGACAACTGGGGCAACACCACTTTGACGGTGAATTTCGATGTCACCACCAGCCCCAATATCGATCAGATTCTGACCCAACTTCGCGAGTCGCAGGCTGCCCCGCAGTTGCCGGCCATGGTGAATACCACCGGCGTCATCGTGCAGAAGTCCCGGGCGGCCGCGATGATGGTCATCTCGTTCTATTCCCCCCACGCCACGTACGACCGGAACTTCCTGACCAATTACGCCTACATCAATTACGTGGATGAGCTTTCGCGAGTGCCGGGGGTGGGGCGCGTGCAGGTGTTTGGCGGCCAATACGCGATGCGCATTTGGGTGAAACCCGATCAATTGGCCAAGCTGGGCGTCTCGGTTCCGCAGATTGTGGCGGCGGTCGAGGCGCAGAACACCGTCAACCCGGTGGGGCAAATCGGCGGCGAACCAGTGCCCAAGGGGCAGGAATTCACTTACACGGTGCGGGCCCTGGGACGCCTGGTGACGCCGGAGGATTTCGGCGAAATCGTGGTGCGCGCCAATCCGGACGGCTCGACTTTGCGGCTGAAGAATGTGGCGCGCCTCGAATTGGGCGCCCAAACCTACAGCTTCGATGCGCGATTCCATGGCGTGCCCGCCGCCGCCATCGGCATCTATCAATTGCCCGGCTCGAATGCGCTCGAGGCGGCTGCGGGCGTGCGTGCCAAGCTGGAGGAACTGGCCCCGCGGCTGCCCAAAGACGTCGAGTACGAAATCGGTGTGGACACCACCAAAGCGGTCACCGCCGGGATTCATGAAATCCTGCGTACGCTGATTGAGGCCCTGTTGCTGGTCATCCTCGTCGTTTACATCTTCCTCCAGGGCTGGCGTCCTACACTGATCCCTTTGTTGGCGGTGCCGGTTTCGCTGATTGGGACCTTCGTCGTCTTTCCGGTGCTGGGATTCTCGATCAATACGCTCTCGCTGTTCGGGTTGGTGCTGGCCATTGGCTTGGTGGTGGACGACGCTATTGTGGTGGTGGAAGCGGTTGAGCACCATATTGAAGAGGGGATGACGCCGCGTGATGCCACTCTGCTGGCAATGCAACAAGTCTCAGGGCCGGTGATCGCTATTGCGTTGGTCCTCGCTTCGGTCTTTGTCCCGACGGCGTTCATTCCGGGAATCACCGGCAGGCTCTACCAGCAGTTTGCGGTCACCATCGCGATTTCGGTGATTTTCTCCGCCTTCAACGCGCTCACCTTGAGCCCCGCCCTCTGCGCGCTGATTCTGAAGCCACGCCGCCACACCCGCGGTCCACTTGGCTGGTTTTTCAACGGGTTTAACCGCGTGTTCAGGCGCTCCCGGGAGGGGTACATCAGTTTCTCCCGCGTGCTCATCCACAAGTCCGCTTTCAGCCTGCTTTTCCTGGCGCTCGTCGCCGTTCTCGGCGTGGGCATGGGAAAAAAGCTGCCCACTTCCTTCCTTCCTGAAGAAGACCAGGGCTACCTGATGATCACACTGACGTTGCCTAAAGGCGCGTCATTGCAACGCACGTCAGCGGCTGTGCGGAAGGTCGAAGACATCGTCCAGAAAGTACCTGGAGTGCAAAACATTACTTCCATCATGGGGTTCAGCATCCTGAGCGGAACCCAGAGTTCCTATGACGCAATCTTTTTCGTGCGCTTCAAAGACTGGGACGAGCGCCGGTCGCCGGAACAGCAGGCCCAGGCCATACAGATGCGCCTCAATCAGGACCTCTCGCAGGTGAGCGAAGGCACTTGCTTTGCTTTCTCGCCGCCTGCCATCCCGGGCATCGGTGCTGCGGGGGGCGTGAACTTTGTGCTCGAGGACCGGTCGGGGGCGGGCGGGGATTTCTTTGCCGACAACCTGGACCGGTTTGTGGCGGCGGCGCAGCGGCGGCCGGAACTGGCGCGCGTCATCGCCACCTACACCGCCCACGCGCCGCAAGTCTACGTGGATGTGGACCGGGAAAAAGTGCTGCGCCAACAGGTTGACATTGCCGAAGTGTACCAAACCCTGGAGACGTTCATGGGCGGCTACCTGGTGAACTACTTCAACCGCTTCGGCCGCCAATGGCAGGTCTACTTGGAAGCGGAAGGCGACTACCGCATCAATGCCAGTAACATCGGACAGTTCTATGTGACCAATCCCCACGGGGACAGGGTGCCGCTAAGCACCTTGGCCAACCTTCGAAGCATCACCGGTCCCGAGTTCCTGATGCGCTACGACGAATACAACGCGGCGCAGGTCAACGCCACCGCCGCTCCGGGGATCAGCTCGGGACAGGCCATGAAAGCCATGGAAGAAGTGTTCGCTCAGACCATGCCGCGCGAGATGGGCTTTGACTACATGGGCATGTCGTTTCAGGAACAGTTGGCCGCGAAGGGGGTTCCGGCAATTGCGGTTTTCGGCCTTTCGCTCCTGTTTGTCTTCCTGATCCTTGCCGCCTTGTACGAAAGCTGGTCCCTGCCTTTCAGCGTCTTGCTGGGCACGCCCATTGCCGTGGCCGGAGCGTTTCTGGCGCTCATGGCGCGACACTTTGAGAACGATGTCTACACCCAAATCGGCTTGGTGATGCTCATAGGCCTGACGGCCAAGAATGCCATCCTCATTGTGGAGTTTGCCAAACTCGAACACGCAAAGGGGAAGAGCACGGTGCAGGCCGCCTTGGACGGGGCTCGGCTCCGCCTGCGTCCCATCCTGATGACGTCTTTCGCCTTCATCCTGGGTTGCGTCCCGCTCTGGACGGCACAAGGGTCCGGGGCGGTGGGGCGCCGCATTCTGGGAACCGTGGTAATCGGTGGTATGTCTGCCGCCTCCTTGATTGCAATTTTCCTGATTCCGGTTACTTTTGCGGTGGTCGAGGGCCTCTCTTCCCGACTGAGCCGCCACCCCAAACCGCAACCGGCAGCCGCTGACCCAAAGGGGGGGCAACTGGCATGAGGCCGAACCTACTGTTCCGGGTGCTCATGGGCCGGCGGCCTACCCGCAGAAATGAAAGCAATGGGCTTCGTCACCCCCGCGCAAGCGGGGGTCCACGTCCCAACGAGCTAGATTCCCGCTTTCGCGGGAATGACGTGACTTTCGACGGAGCGCAGCGGGGAATCTCGCTCTCCACTCTGTCCAGCTGTTTTCTTATCTTGCTTCCGGTGTTTCTGTTGGCTGCCTGCACGGTGGGGCCGAATTACCAGCGTCCCAAAACTGATATTCCGGGGGGATATCGGGGAGTGCCGGCCACCGTTCCGGGGGCTGCTTCCTCCGAATCGCTGGGGGATGCCCAGTGGTGGACGGTTTTCCAGGATGAGCAGCTTCAGTCGCTCATTCGGACGGCGCTTAAACAGAACTACGACGTGCGCATCGCCGCCGAGCGCGTGCTGGCGGCGCAAGCGCAACTCCGAATCACGCGTTCCGATCAGTACCCGTCGGCTGGGGCTGGGGTGGGCGGCACGACCGAACGCGAGCCCGCCAGCCCGTTTTCCCCTTCCTATCGCTGGGATTATTTGCAGGTGGGGGGAAGCGCGTCGTGGGACATCGACTTCTGGGGGAAGTACCGAAGGGCCACCGAGGCTGCTCGCGCCAATCTGGCCCAGACCGAGTGGGGAAAGCGCGCCGTGGTCAGCACCCTGGTTGCGAATGTTGCCGGCGCCTACTTCCGGCTTACGGCGCTCGACCTGGAGCTCGAAATCACCCAGCGCACCCTCGCCTCCCGGCAGGAATCCTTGCGGCTGACCAAGCTCCTCGCGGATCACGGAGCTGTTTCGATGCTGGACGTGCGGCAGGCGGAGCAGCTTGTCTATGTGGCCTCTGCCACCCTCCCGGATCTGCAACGACAGATCGAACAGGAGGAAAACTACATCAGGTTCCTGCTTGCTCAAAACCCCGGGCCCATCACTCGGGGGCGCAGCCTGACCGAACAGGTGCGGCCGCCCGTCGTTCCCGCGGGGCTGCCCTCCCAATTGCTCGAACGCCGTCCGGACATTCACGAGGCCGAGCAGCAGTTGATCGCTGCCAATGCCCAGATCGGTGTGGCGCGGGCCGCTTACTTCCCGTCCATCTCCCTGACCGGAACGGGCGGATTCATGAGCTCAGCTTTGACCGATCTGTTCACGAAGTCTTCAGGCGTTTGGGATGTCGCCGCTTCCGTCACCCAGCCGCTCTTCACCGCTGGTAAGTTGCAGGCCAATGTCCGGCTGGCGGAAGCACAACAGCAACAAACCCTGCTGGCCTACCAGCAGACGATCCAGAATGCGTTCCGGGATGTTTCCGACGCTTTGGTGGCCTACCAAAAGACCCGCGAGGCGCGGGAACAACAAGAACTCTTGGCCGCCGCCGCGCAGGACTCCGCCCGGCTGGCGCACGTGCGCTACAATGGTGGCGCGTCTGCTTACCTCGAAGTCCTGACCAACGAAACCAATTACCTGGCCGCCGAGCTGAACCTTTCCCAGGCGAGGCTGAATGAGATGCTCTCCCTGGTGCAGATTTACAGTGCCCTGGGTGGTGGCTGGCAGCGATAGGCGGAGGACTGCCGTGCGCGGGTGAAAATCCGATTGGTTTGCGAAGGCGGACCGGAGATTCATCCTCTCATCAGCAAACCGCAGCCGCCGGCTCCCCTGGAATTCGGCATCCCTCCGCAGACCACCGCGGACGGGGAATTGACCCTTGCCTGGACCCGCTCCAGCACCCTGTGCCTTTGCGGGCTGGCACAGACGGTCGCATTAGGGCAGTACGCAGTAGGCAGTACGCAGTAGGCAGTAAGCAGTAGGCAGTAAGCAGTAGGCAGTAGATAACTTCGTCCGGAGATGTGAGAATTTACCTCTTAGATAGGTCAGGCTGCAAGCAACTGGAGGACCAGGGTCGCGTCAAAGTCCCGTCGGCGGGCCGGCCCCGAAGGGGCCGAAGGTCATTAGCCGTGGGTGAAACCCACGGGAAGCCGCCAAGGGCGGACGAAGTCTTCCTTGCGCACCCCCTTCGGGGCCCATTGAAAAGGGAGACGGTGCTGGCGGGCATAGGCCTCTACCCAGGCTTGATATTGGCGGGTGGGGCGGGCCAAAACCTCCGGGGTGATGGGGGAGAGACCGAGCACATCCCGAAAGTAAAAGACCACATTGCCGGGGCGAGGTAATCCCCGCAGATAGCCGTGGATGACAAGGCGGTCGAAACAGTGATAGAAAAAGACCAGAAGAGAGCCGAAGAGTTTGCCAAGAGTTTCCATCGGTCGTCTCCCTCCGCTCGCTTGATTTGGGAAAACAAGATGATCGGACAGATGACCGATGGAATCAATTTCGACTGCCCACTGTCGACTGTTAACTGTCGACTGTCGACTTGATGAATTTCAAATATTTTTGGCTAGGCAGTAGGCAGAAAGCGGGAGGCGGACAGCTCTTCGTAGCGGCCGGCTTTAGCCGGGCAGCTTGGACAAGAAAGAACTCTCAGGCGGCAACCTGACCACTTGCGATACGTTGAACACAGATGCCTTTTCTCCAGGCTTTGTCTCCGAAATTCAAATTAAAATCCGCGAGCTTGCTTTGATGCTGCGTTATTTCGGAATGGATGAATTGCTTTCGCTCATCAGAAGGAACGACCTCTGCTGCTAGGAATTTGAAAATGACATTGACTTCAGAGAACTCCAGATCGTGTGCCGCCTCGTAGGCGTCATCCAACGTGTTGATGGCCCCTACCAAATCCTTCTTGAGCATTCGTTGCGTTCGCATAACCTTATCCCAGACCTGCTTATCGCATGGGTTTAGGAGCTGTTGGGGAGCCAGCGATTCCCGGACAGCCCGCAGTGTAGTCGCATGCCGCACCTCATCGTTAGATAATCCCTGCCAGAAATCGGAAAGTTCCTGCACATGTGAGAAGAGTCTTGAGAATTGACCATAGATGTCGGCGGCTCTGTACTCGATCTCAATTGCACCCGCAAAGGCGGTGTCCATTGTCTGCCCTGAACCTGAGTCCATCATTCGACATCACCTCGCCTTCTCACTATTTGCGGTTCTCTCCAATTGACGCAGGGGTAACAATGATTAGATTGATCCTCATGATGGCGAATTCCCGACGCAAAGCGCCTCGACTCAAAATGACCCACTGCTAGGTTATCGGCTAAGTCCCAGTTCTCCTTTAAAGGCGGAAAATGAAAGGTTAGGCGAGAACGGAAGGAATGGCTTCCTTAAGCGGAGCGTGGCAGATCTGATGAGGATGTAAAGGCGGGGGCACTCACAGGCCGGAGTTTGAACCCCATTATGCAAGAAATTACGGAGTCTCCTAACCTGTTAACTGGAATTTCCGATTTCAACTTTCCCATCCGCGAAAACGTACAGCAGCGGGCGAAAGACCGTAGCCCACTGCGCAAGAAGCTGTGAAAAAATTGAAAAATCCGGTTTTTCGCGCCTGTAACTAACTGAAAACACAAGGGCCAGAAAAACGAAATCCAATTTTTTCACAGCTTCGCAAGCGGTGGGTAAAATATTCGAGTCGAATTCCCCACAAGCCCCGGAGAGGCGAAAGAACATGGCACACACCTACACGAACCTGCTTACACACGTGATTTTCAGCACCAAGGACCGCGAGCCCCTTGTCACCGCCTCGCTTCACGACGATCTTCTCGCCTACCTGGGCGGCATCGTGCGCCAGCTTGGCGGTGCCCTAAGAGCTGCAAACGCCAGAGCCGACCACGTTCACCTACTCTGCTCGTTGCCGCCGACGGTGGCGACGGCCGACGCTCTGCGGGTGGTGAAGACCAATTCGTCGCGCTGTGTGCACCGCGGTCGGCACTATCCCGGCTTCGACTGGCAAACCGGCTACGGAGCGTTCAGCGTCAGCCAATCCCTGGCGCCTGCCGTGGTGCAATACATTCGCGACCAGGAAAAGCATCACTGCTGCGTGACCTTCCAGGAGGAATTCATCGCCTTTCTCAGGAAGAATGACATCGCCTACGACGAGCATTGAATTTGGTCGTGATTTCTTTCGCCCCTGACGGGGCTGGGGCCGGGTGGGGATGTTCTGTACTTTACCGTGTCATGGTCAAGCCGAATGGTCACTTGCTGCCCCAAACGTCGCGCATAGGGATTGCGTTTGGCTTTCGAGAAGTCGTAATGCTCCCTCATCGTGTCCACCTATTCTCGTACTCTTGTCCTACTATCTGAGTTGACAGAACGAGACGGCGGAATTAGGGTTAAGGACAGGTTCAACGCACCCAAGGGAGAGACGGCGCATGGCCGGAATCCAATTCATCACCGACGAAAAAGGCCGCAAGACGGCGGCAATCATCGACCTCAAGAAGCACCGCGCGCTCTGGGAAGATATCGAGGACGTGCTGGTTTCCCGGTCGCGGCAGCACGAAAAACGTATCCCGCTCGAGAGAGTGAAGGCCGACCTCATTAAAAGCGGAAAACTGCGTGGCTAGCTACCGCGTCGTATTGACATCAACTGCAGAGAAAGAACTCATCGGAACCATCTTTTCCCCGGTGCGCTTCGGCTCCACTCCAGAGATCACTTGGTATGAATTGAAACGCGGGTAGAACAAGGGCAACTGTGAGCTATTAGCTGTCGGCTGTCAGCCGCGTCCTGCCAACTGCCTACCGCGTCCTGCCAACTGCCTACTGCTTTCTGAGGGCTGGCGCAGACAGTCGCTTTGGGGCAGTAGGCAGTAGGCAGAACGCGGGTGGCGGACAGCCTTTCGTAGCGTCCGGCCCCCGCACCAGCGCCTGGCACCTGATACCTGACACCCGGCACCTGACACCTGGCACCTGACACCTGGCACCTGACACCTGGCACCTGACACCTGCCAGCGTGCCGTTCTACAAGCCGACCGAGGTGAGCAATCGTAGCGCGGACCTGTTCGTTAGGTCCGCGGCTTTTTGTTGTCGGTCGAGGACTCCCATAAGTCCCTTCGGGAAATCGCCGACCCCAAAGAACAGGGGTCTGCGCCAGCCCGCGGCTCGATTGCGCTGCTCAGCCTGGCATCCGTGTACTCGCCTGCCATGCTGTCATTCTGAGCGCAGCGGAGCGGAGCGAAGAATCTCGCTCTGGACTTGTCTGCCGAGAAACAGCAGGGCGAGATGCTTGTCCCGCACGGCGGGATCGGCATCACAGTGAGCGGGCGCTCTCCAAGACGCCGGCGCTACCCGCTCCTCACGCTGACGCGTCACCTTCCTTAACCGAACACGTCCCGCAAAGGGGGTGTACGTGCCGCCCGCGCTTGACATGTGGTAGATTAGGGGCTGTGGGCAAGTATGAGGAACTTCATCTTCGGATTCTGTAAGGCAAGTCGGATGCGAACGTCAATTTCGACGAGCTGCGCCACTTCCTCCAATGGTTGGGGTTTGAAGAGCGCACCCGCGGCAGCCACCACATTTTCAGGAGGGACGGCGTCAGGGAGCTGATCAATTTGCAGCGGGAGGGCAGCAAGGCCAAGGTTTATCAAGTGCGTCAGGTGCGCCAGGTCGTCGTGCGCTATGGGCTGGAAGGCGAAAAGGAGTAAACATGCACAAGTATGAGGTCATCATCTATTGGAGCAACGAGGACCAAGTCTTCGTTGCCGAAGTCCCGGAATTGCCGGGTTGCATGGCCCATGGCAACACTCAGGAAGCGGCGCTCGCACACGCCAGTCAGGCCATTCAATTGTGGATCGACACCGCCCAGGAATTCGGGGATTCCATTCCGGAACCGAAGGGCGAACGTCTCATGCTGGCCTAGGTATAAAAGTCCCGGCGGGTGCCGCCGGAAGAGAATGTAGCGCAAGGCTCGCTTTCCAGCCTTGCGGCTTTTGAACCGCGCTGCGATTGTGGTGGCCGGGCGGGCTGGCGCAGACGGTCGCATTAGGGCAGTAGGCAGTGGGGAGTAGGCAGAAAGCGGGAGGCGGACAGCTTTTCGTAGCGGCCGGCCCTCGCAGCAGCACCTGACACCTAGCACCTGACACCTGACACCCGGCACCTGACACCCGCCAGCGTGCCGTACTACAAGCCGACTGATTTTGCCTGTTTCTCGTCACTGGTCACTCGTCACTTGTCACTGCCTTTTCGGTCCCTTCGGGAAATCGCAGACTCGAAAAAACAAGGAGTCTGCGCCAGCCAGCGCTTTACGGGACGGTTCTTTACGTGGTTGGTCCCTTTGTACTGGCGCTGCTGCCGGCGCGTGGCTTTGGCCAGTTTGCGCGGACCTAGCCTCTAGTGCGTTCCACCCCGGCCTGGGGTATACTCGATTCATGCAGGTTACCCTCACACCGCAGGCTGAACAGTTGTTGCGCGCTCCTATGGCTCGGAATCCTGGAAGCACCGCTGCAGAAATCCTCGAGCAAGCACTGGCCGACGGCCGGAAAAGTGATGCGGCAAATGATTCCCTCCGGGAACGGCTTAAGAGCCTGCCTGGCGTTAAGCTGCCTGCCCATTGGCCACCCCAATTTAAACCCCTCGAGCCGCTCGAGGTTGAAGGTGAGTTGCCTTCCGAACGGCTGGTGCGAGAGCGCCGGTGACCCTCCTCTATTTGGACTCCAGCGCTTGACTGAAACGCTATTTCCAGGAGTCGGGCAGTGGCTGGGTGATGCGGCGGTTCGAGGCTGCTCTTAATTGCCCCGGATGAAGAACTTTTGGCCGCGGCCCGGCAGATGGGACTGGCCGTTGAGAACCCGGCAGTCGCAGTATACCCGTAAGGGCAGGCACAGCAGGGCTCGCATTGAGGAAGGGTAGGCTCTGTCCAGCGACGATCTGCTCGCAGCCTAGAGAGCGGTGGTGGCCCATGAACAACCGCAAATTATCAAGAGAAGATGCTCTGCAGCAGTTGGTAATTTGCCGGGCAAAGGGTTGCTGAAGCATTCTTCGGGTCATGGGGTTTTGATTTACGCGATTATTCAGGCCCTCATGACAGCCGTGAACATGGCCGCTATCAATGCCGTGCGTGACGGCGCCGCCGAATTGTGGTAAAAAGCTACTATGGAAGGAGGATAAGAACATGGCAACTCTCGACTGGTCGCAATGCCCTGCCGTGGAGAGCATCCCCGGTAAGCGCAGCGGCGCATGGGTTCTTAAGGGTACCCGGACGCCTTTGGCCACTGTGTTCGAAAACCTTCAGGATATGGGCGTTGACGAGTTGGTGGAAGAATTCGGCGTGACGCGGGAGCAGGTTCAGGCGGTTCTGGAATTCGCGGCGCAGAGCGCAAAAACGCCAAGTCCCCGTCCGTAAATGCTCATTTTGTTTGACAACGGCACGCCTCGCACTCTTTCCCGCTACCTGATCGACCACCATGCAGTCACGGAAGCCCGCGCCCGTGGGTGGGAGGGCTTGGATAACGGCGAATTGCTGAACGAGGCCGAGGCCGCAGGCTTTGAAGTGTTGGTGACGACCGGGAACGACCGTCGGCAGCAGGCTTGTAGCGTTCCCTCCTGCAGGCGGAAGAACGTCCCTTTTGAAGATCGCAGACGCTAGAAAGCGAGCGTCTGCGCCAGCCCGCCTGTCAGTACAGTAATAGCCATCATATAGGTATTATCTGACATAAAGAGCCGCAGACTCTCTGAGAAGTGAGAGTCTACCCGCTTGCGCAAATGAATGGGTCGCGGGAATCTGCGAAAAACCGCGAATCAAATGTTCCGAATGTCCCCACCAGCGTTTTCTTCCCGCAACTGACGAGGTAATACGCTGGCATCTATCGGGTCGGGACGACCAGGGTCGTGGTTTCGTCATGGGCGTTTATCCGATGCTGCTGGACGAAACCTGTTTCTTCCTGGCCGCCGATTTCGACAAAGCAGCGTGGCAGGAGGATGCCGCCGCCGCGGTTTATTGTTGACGGCTGGGCGGGCATCACGTATTCTAATGGCAGGTCACGGAAGTGACCGCCGCCACGCGGAAGCTGGCGGAACTCAAACGGGCTGACCGCCCGGAGGAATCCATGGATTACGATATCAGTGAGCTTTCTCGCCTTTCCGACAAGTTAAATCAGAAATCTGACAAATTGAATTCGGGCATCTGCACAGTGAATGAGAAGCTGGGCAAGCTTAAGCTTGGCATCGAGGTGTGGCTCGAAAATCCGCCGCTCGAGCTTGGTGAGTATTATGAGACGACAGATTTTGACGGCAGGCCCCTCGGCGGCCGTCGGCGGGTCAAGCTGCTCGGTTACGCAAGGGTCGCCCGCAAGTGGCAGCTCGCAGTCAAGGGTGCAATTATGAAGGACACCGGCGAGACAGTCGACGATCTCGAGTACCCAGACCCTGCCAACAATCTCCTGGAGCCACGCCCGGTTGCCCCCTGGCCTCTGCTGGACGCTTCACGCCAAGCTCGGAGCGAGGCCATGGCTCTCGTTCCCCACCTGATCGCGTTGCTGAAGGAGCGCGCTAAGTCGCTCCTCAAGGCTGTCGAGTCTGCCGAAAAGGCAGCCGAACAACTCTAGCCTCATTGGTTTTCTTCGCGACCTCGGGCGCGGCTGCGCCGACCCGCATCCAGAGGGGCAAGAAGCAAACACCGAACACAGGGAGGTGGCAAATGAACCGGGGGTTGCTGGACGCGGTGGCCGATTTTGTTGAGCACTTCGAGCTCGTCTTCGACGCAGACTGGGAAGTGACGCGGGCGAACATCCGAAACTCCGAATTCCTCATTTCCGACCGGGGGACGTTCGTAGAACCCGGCGTGGAGGATGAGGGTAACAACTGGGGTAACAGGGGGTCACTCCTGGATTCGTATCGGTACCTCAGGGCGCTGCTTGACAATCTCGGCAGAGGGGGGCCGCCTCCTAGCGCCTGCGGCACCGAAAGCCGCCGGAGGACTGCGGGCCTAGAGCTAGACTCTTCGCCGCCCTGCCCTGCGGCGACTGCTGCGCCCGGACGATTCGAGGGTCCCGCAGTGGCGAGGGTGCACCCGCAGGAAATCGTGCAGGGCGACTACATCATGCCGCCCGAGCCCGTTTGCGGGCCTAACGAGCGTGGCTGGCAGTGGTACCGCGAGACCATGAGGCAATCCTGCTTTCGCACGGGCGGGGCAACGTACATCACGCGCACGAGCCGCGACAAAATCCTGTACGTGGGCAGCGGCGGCTGGCGTCGGCCCTTTGCCAGGCACCACAGCAACAGGAGCGGCACGACCGACGTGTGCGGGTACGGCTTTTCTTCCCCGGACGACCGACGGGTAATGGAAGTGCTTGCCATTTCGCCGTCGCGATCGTACGCCAAGATCCTCGAGTCGCTCATCTGCGAAATAGCTCAGCCGCCGCTCAACGCGAAGCGGCGGATACTGCCGCCTGACCGACATTTGTCCGAACGAGACGCGGCCGTGGCATTCTGGAATCGGAACTACGCCTCGCGGTTCGGCGTCAGGGCCCCGTGGCCATACAGTTGGGGGGAGAGCGCCGCGCAAGATGGTGCGCCAAGGAAGTAGGCGGGCTGGCGCAGACCCTGTGGTTTGGGTCTGCGATTTACCGCAGGGTTCTGAAGCAGCCCGACCGCCAGCAGCAGGCTTGTAGCGTTGCCCCCGCAGGCGCAAGAACGTCCCCTCGGGAGATCGCAGACGCTAGAAAGCGAGCGTCTGCGCCAGCTCGCCATGAGCGGGGAGTAATTTTGTTTGTAGTTATACTGAGCGGCGCACAACGATGCGTCCTTCGTCGACGGCGCGACACAGTTCGGTGGGCGGATACATCCCGTAAACGATTGCGAGCCCCAGGATGCAACAGCCGATAGACCAAAAAAGAGAAGAGAGGGCGAACACCCTGAAGAGGCGTACAAGGCCCCAAAGACCCTCATAAAATGTGAGATAGCAGCCAAGACCATACGTGATGAAGCCACCGAAAGCTACGAGTGCTCGAAAAATACCACGCCGGCGCTGAAGTGTCAGCCGCGCATACAGAAAAAGGATTGGCGGCGAGAGAAGAGCGGCGAGGATGACGAGAATCCGACTTAGATCAAACTCCGTTAGAAGTGATACAACGAGAAAGAGTACTACAGTCGCCACCAGAGCGGACACGGGCTTTTGAGAAATTTGCCCCGTTAAGTATGCGAACTGCTCCTCGGTTACGGTACCGGGGATGCCGAGCGCCGCCATCTGTAGTACCTCCTATCAGTTCCCGTAATAAGGTTGACACGCACGGACTACCAGCCTACCGCTGCACCGAGAAAAGCCTACACTTCACCCAAAGCCGCGTATGTGGGATTGGCTGCAGCGCCCGGTTAGGTGACGACCTTGATCTGAGATCATCACCCGAATGCCTTTATATACCTGAGAACGTCGTCTGGCACTGGAAAAGCAACGCCCTCTTGGGCCATCTCCTTAACTATATGGTTAACTACATCATGCCACCTTACGCCGGAAATCTTCGCAACTCGCTGCTCTGTCCTCGTCATGTCATTCGCGAACCCAGCCAAGCCGGAAATACCGACCCCCTCGACTAAACGAACGATGGCGTCGTGTAGTCTGGCAAGCGTCGGAGGGTCGTTGGTGGTCCACTTAATGAACACGCCCAGACGCGTCAAGTTAGCCGCACTGTGTGGTGTGACGCTCGTGTGCGGCATGGGGACATAACCCATCCAGCGCGTCTTGGTGAGGACAAAAACTTGCCCTTCGCTCGTGTCGAGTGCCTTCAAGCATGTGCTCATTCTCGAAGTCTCCTATCATCCGAGCGTCGCGGCGCGGTCATGATTTCCAATGTCCGCGGCTTCGGGGTTGGGCGCCGCGACGCGGGCGCGCGTCGAATCTCGCCGTGTCATGCCCGCCGATGCGGTGTGAAACGGGGACGAGGACCGCGGACATTGGGGGGCATGACCGCGCTACTTGCTGCCTTGCTCCTTCCCCTCTAAGACTTCGGTTCATGCCGCGCCTTCTCCAGACATGAGTATAGCCATGTCTTGTTTTGGTCCGAACTCTCTGATAGCGCCTTCTCGAATGCGACTGCGAATGCAAGTGTTTTTCTCAAACTGATTACATCTCCACCCCCCCATGGGATCGGTGACATGTCACCGTAGATCTTACGGAAACAGGCTTCGTGGGTAATCTTGCAAATTTCCTGTAACGCGCCAAAAAATTTGATGTCCTCGCCCTCGGGGAATGCACCAAGAGGCTTGCCGGATAGAACGGCTGTCCTGTCCATGTGGGCAAGAACTTGTTCCTCGCGGGCCCTATATAGCTCCTAAACTCCTCTGTAATGGCCCGCAATGACTCCAATTCCTTCAGAATGTTCTTATCATCATCAGGCAACGACGTCAGTTTTCTTAGAATCGCCTTATCATTTGGCCAGCAGATGTTTCGAACAAGGCAATCGACCGTGAAGTTTTCGTGGTTGCCGGTCGTTGCGGGGTCAGTAATCTTGGCGCATTCTAAGAGCAGGTATTCCTGCAATATCCTGTTTAGATCAGCGAAGAACCACGATGCTGTTTTTTCCATAAGAGTCTGGCAGGACGGCTGCTTGTCCTCAAAAAGGACTCTGTAGGTGTGTCGCACTCTTACCAGCCAGTGGACATGACCACAAAACCTCTCGACGATCTCCTTTGCTCTTTCATCGGTGTAAGAAATGGTTTTCAATCGGTCACTCATGGCTTGCCTTTCATTTTATAGAACTGCTGGTGCCGACGATCCGGTTCAGGCTATCCTGCATCCTTTGCCACATTTCACGGTCCTGTGAGCCGTCTTCGGAAAACGAGGGACGCCGGCTGGCGCAGAGCGCTAGCTCTGCGTTTGGGCAGTTGCCGTGCTTCAACACCGCAGAGCTTCGCTCTGCGCCAGCCACGAACTAGTGGATGTCCCGTCCTTCTACTTTCGCGCAGATTCAGCACTGCCGGAGAATCAGAAAGGTGTCCGCCAATCCCCGCGCGGCCCGACTACTTTTTCATGCTCCCCGTCCCCTTGCAGTTCGGGTCAGAGCACCTGAGATAGACGCCGAAACGGCCTCGCAAAGCGACCATGGGTTTGCCGCAAGCGGCGCATTTTACATCTGTGCCGACGCGCTCACCCCATCCAATGGACTTGCATGTCGGGCCATCACACGCAGGATAGCGATCGCAACCAAGGAAAAAGCCGTGTGGGCCGGGCACCAAGAGCACCACGGAGCCATCCTTATCACACTTGCGGTCGGTCCGGACAGGTTCGCGTGATCCGGGGGCAACCTCTGTGTCGCTCCCAAAGTTATGGAGCTTGATCAGCTCCTCGCACGTGCTGGCATATGGTAGCCGCCGCATGTGCTCGGTGCTTCTGCCCTCGCTTTGCGAAAGGATATTGAGGCTGCCCTCCCACGCATACTTCCGGTCGATGAACGCGAACTTCTCGTGCAGCCCTCTCCGTTCGACAACCTGTACCCCAATTCGCTTGAGTTCCTCGAACACCATCTCTGCCTGTCTGAACATGTCGCCTTGCTGTTCGCGGAGAGTACGTGTAAAGACTCGGAGTTCTAACCCGTCAGCGAGTTTTGAACGGAACAAGTTGAAAAACTGCTGCGCCCGGGTGGCGGTCAGGAAGGGCGAGACAATGATGATTTCCTTGGTCGACTTGCGCAGGTCCGCGAAAAAAACCGCGTAGAAATTGCGTTCCGTGTAGAGGGTTCCGTCGTTCGGATTAATTCCGTCATCGCGCGGATCAAGCAGCCTCGCCCAGCGCTCGAACTCCGAGCAGAAATAATCGTCAACCACCCTTTTCGAATCCACAACGGTGCCTCGCCCTTGCAGTTGCCCTAAGAGTTGAAGGAGAATAGCACCACGAGGAAGCTTCGAGACTAGGTACTTTACGTTGGCGACTACGGCGATCTGCGCCTTTGGCCGGGTAATGGAAACATTGATAAGCTTGGCGGCCTGGCTCCCCAAATCCACGCCATCAACCAGACCGGATGGCCCGTAACGAGGCATCGGACCTTCGGCGATATCAAAGATGATCATATCCTGTTCCAAGCCTTGAAACTTATGAACGGTGGAAACTTGGAGGCGACGGAGTTGTGGATCGCCGGAGTCTTCCAGAATCATTTTGATCAGGCGTGCGTGTACTGAGTACGGCGAAATGACTCCAACGCTTTCGATCCCCGCTTGGGTGGCCTGCTTGGCGAGTTCCGCCGAAAGCACCGCGCTATACAGGTTGTAGCGCCCGCGTCGTTCGAGGTGGCTGCTCCAGGGGTTTGTCGATGAAACGTCGTAGAGTAGCAGCGGATTGTGGCCGAACGGCGACTTCTCCAGAAGCACATTGATATCATGGAGTGTATCATTACTCAAACAGTCAATGAGCTGCCCTTTGTAGAAGATGCCATTGGAAGTTGCCGAAATCTCCGGATGCATCCGATATTGCCGGCACAGCATTTTCAGACGGGGCTCTTGTTTCTGCTTGTCGACCGCGCTCTGAACGCCGGCTTCATTGAAGATATCCCGGCCGAGCCACTTCTGAGCGATTTGGGTATCGGCGAGACAAATCGGTGGCAACTGGCGGAAGTCGCCCACAATGATTGCTTTCTTCGCTGCTCTTCCTACAGCAAAGTAAAGGCTTGGCATCGGAGCCATGCTCGCTTCGTCCACCACGATAGCGTCAAACTTCTGGTCATCCATCTGCTTCGAAATGGTCGCTTTGGTCAAACTGGTCGCGATCACCTTCGCTTCGCGTAGAATCTTCGATCGCAGAGCCTCAAGCTCCGTTTCCACTGTGCGAATTGCTGCGGTCAATTCCTCAGATTGTTTGGCGCGCTCGCCGAGGCGCGCGGTGAGTCCATCAGCGTCGAGCCCATTTCGAGACAGAAGGACCCGAGCCTCCCGCGCGTGACGCTCTTGGTCGCTTCGGGCGAGTTCCACGGCAGCTCGAAGGTCATCCCGCTTGGCTGTCAGCGCAGAGCTAACCTTAACGGCCACATCCAGTTCACTCTGGGTCTGAGCTGCCGCGACTCGTAGCTTCGCCGGATCCAGGCCAAGAAAAAACCGCTTTAGCCTTCCAGCGGCCTCTGCCGTGGCAATCTTTGCGCTGATTTCCTGTAGCTGCGCCCTGAGATTTCCCCCGCGAGACCGAGCAGTCTCGTGTTCTCGGATGCACTGCTGAACATTGATTTCCAATTCGGTCAGCTTTCGGAGTACTTCCTTCTCTGCGGCTAGCAATGTTTGGACTTCCCGCAGGCTCTTCAATTCAGAATTGACCTTTTGGAGCTTTGCTTGGAGCTCTGCAAGCTGATCTTTGAGGCGCCGTCCCAGGAACTCGGTAATTTTATCCAGGCGGACCATCGCCGGCAGATCTGAATTGGGGCTAGAGGTGCCGTAGCGAACCAGCTTGCCGCTCTGATAATCCTCGGTTGCCTCCAAGAGTCTTGCAGCTTTCTCGATCGCGTTGTCGGTGGCGATGTTGGTATGAGAAACAACAAGAACGCGCAGGTTGCGGCGGAGCAGGGCTGCAATCAGGAACCCAATCGTTTGAGTCTTTCCTGTACCGGGCGGTCCCCATATGAACTGGACATCGCTACCGCAAACAGTACGTATTGCGGTTTCCTGTTCAGCGTTCGGCGGGTGGGAAGAGGGCGGAAGATTCAGCTCTGTGCCATCGGTTTGAGTCGAAACGGGGGCGAGGCCGAAAACCCGCTGACTAAGGGCGGTATCTAACGTGCGCTCTCCCTTCAACACCTCCTCGTAGCGCTTCCGGAGCGCCTCAAGCAGATACGAAAGATCCGTGATGAGCCGAGCCTGGGCGATGGTCTTTCCAAAGTCGTTCTCAATCCCAACTGCTACGTCACTCCCCTGGACAGAAATGATCTGCCCAGGAAACTTTTGGCCACCGACTTCGACCTCTGCAGGAGCGTCATCCATTACAATCAGTGGGCTCTCCGTACTAAAAACGTAAACGAAGAAAGGTCCCTCCCGCCGCACAAATATGCCATTGTGAACCGTGATGATCGAGCCACCACGTCCCTTCTTAATGGCTTGAATTTCCTCCACGAGGGCCTGCATGAATTCGCGGATGAGAGTCTGAACATCCGAGGGCAAGGTACACTGCCCCGTGGGCTCTGAACTTCCAAACTGAGCGGTACGACTGGGGCCGAACGCGCGCCCGCGATGCCTGAGATGGGTAGGGTCCTGAATTGCCATCGTGGCCCTCCGGCGTCCAGAATTATACCTCAGACTTTCCGCAATCGGCCGTTTTGGCTCGATTTTTCTTCGGGGCATGGGGGCACACTTGGGTAATTCTGCGCCCCCAGCGCACACTGTGGGTTGCCCTGACCGGATTCGTAAGCTGTCACGACGCTCGGATGACCGTTGCGGCGTGCGGAAGCTGCGGCCTCGCGAGGTCCACCTGTTTATGCGGGATCGGATGAGGCCGGGACAAGCCCTGGCCATACAAACGGTCGAGTGGTACCATTGTCAACAATAGGGTGTCGCATGACACTAGTGGGTTCTGATTACGGCCCCCCACGAGACTTCTCAGAGAATTGAATTGGCCAGAGCTCGTGAAGCTCGGCCATTGTCAGGAGGATATCGGGAATAGTGGCTGTCTCGGTCCGCTCGAGGTCCGCGATGGCAAGTCTTTGTGCCGCAGGATCGATCTTCAGTTCCTCGAGGAATGACGTGAGGTCTTGAAGGCTACGGAAGCGGTTCGGTTAGGAAGTCTTCAGTTCTCAGTTTTCAGTTATCAGTAAGAACGGGTGGCAAGGCAAACGCTGACAGATGACAGCTAGACCCGAGGCCCGAATCCCGAGTCCCCAACTATTTGGTAAGCATTAACCGAGCTACATGCCGGGGACCCTGCTCTGCTGCGACTCGACTCGTAAGTCAGTTAGATTCAGTACATGCTCCCCTCTGGCGACGCGCCGAGTTACTGCGAAATAAGGGCAGCCGAAAGGCTGTGAACGCTCAGAACGAAGGATTGCCCTATTGCTTTTTCTAGATATTTAATATTAATTAACTTATTCAACGTATCAAATTGTCATTTCTTGCATCTAACAGAATATGCAGGCCAAGAGCGAGCAGGTTTTGAAGGCCGGCGTTGGAAAGAAGGCAGCAGCCATGACACGGTTTTTGAAGTATTCAGCGATTGCCCTTTTGGCGTTTTTAACCTTTGTGCCGGCAGCGTCCGCACAAAGAGGCTATTTCGGAGGGGGCTACATGGGCGGTGGCTTCGGTCCGGGGTTTTATCCGGGGGGGTATTATGGGTACGGCCCCTACTACGGATCGCGTTATTACCCCGTCTCACCGGTGGGCGAAGTCCAGATTTCGACGAAGCAAAAGGGTAATCAAATTTTTGTCGATGGCGGATTCGCAGGCCGCACGGGACAACTAAAAAAGTTCCCATTGCGAACCGGCATGCATACCATCGAATTCCGTGATGCCAAGGGGCAATCGTACTATAAGGAACAGATCGAGGTGATCGCAGGTAAGAAGCTCAAGATCCAACCTGATCGCATCGGTTGACCTTCCCACATCCCACCCCAGCCACGGCCAGTGCGGTTCTGACCGTGGGCTTTTCTCGTGCGCGATGCCCCAGCAACCGAACGTAATCAATCGGGATGGGGCACGCCGCTGAAAATGAGTCTTCAGTTATCAGTTTTCAGTTATCAGTAACAACGGGTGGTAAGGCGAAAGCTGACGGCTAGTCCCGGGCCGGGAATCCCGAGCCCCCAACCCCTAATCCCCCGCTCTTTCCGCACGAGATTCAACTATTCCGGTTGTTGAGCCCCAAGGGGGCGACCCATCCCGCCCTGCGGGACCAGGCCATCGGCCTGGGTTACGCGGCCCAACCCGTTTCAACGCGTGAGCCCTGAAGGGGCGACCCACGATCTTGCTCCAATCCCACACATATCGTTCGCCGCAATCAACCCCGTACGCCTCCAAAAAGTTTCGCTGCTCCTCCTGAAAACTTACCACTCGATGGTGCTCCCCTCGATACCGATTGTGGCGTAGGTTTTAATTGGGGCGCCCCTTCAGGGCTTGAGGTTGTGACCGCTCCTTGATTCCCAGGGCGTTGAAGGTGTGAAAAAATCGCGTTGTGGCGGCGCGTCGTGGGGGTCCCGCAGGCGCGGGATGGTTGCCCGAGGGCGGCCACAAGGGCCGCCCCTACAACGCGGTTTTTTCACAGCTTCGTTGCCCTGGGCTGGGCTGGGTCGCCCCGTTGGGGCTCATAATCGTCCGGCGTGCGTCCTAGCGGCTTCAGACTCCTGAACCCTGACTGCTGCATTTTTTCTCTTGACAGGCGAAGCAAGATAGGCTAGTATAGTGCGTGTCCGCCCTGCGGGTACCCTGGGGCATTGGTGGACGGTCTTTTCGATGCGACGACGCAAATCAGTCCTCAAACGTAACCCAGGAGGTATGAAACCAGCAGAAGAGTCCTCTTATTCAATTGGACAGGAAGTCTGCTTCCTCGGAGGAAGAATTCTTTTTTTTGACGGAGCGACGCGGGAATGTTGTTGAAAACAAAGGACGGCCGTGGAAAACTTTGCGCCGAAGCGGGAATGCATGTGAAAACAAAGGAGATGCGAGCATAAGGCGGGAATATTATTGAAAAGAAAGGGTGTTAGCCGTGATTTCCCACCACGTTGGGACACTTTTGGCGGCAGACGGAAGGGAGGTCCCGCAGGGCGGGCTCGGCGCTACAGCAAGCTGCCAGGTTTCGACACAGGATCGACCAGAAGAGTCCTCTTATTCAATTGGACAGGAAGTCTGCTTCCTTGGAGGAAGAATTCTTTTTTTTACGGATCGACGCGGGAATGTTATTGAAAACAAAGGAAGAGTGTGGAAAGCTCTGGGGTTAAGCGGGAATGTGTATGAAAACAAAGGAGATGCGAGCATAAGGCGGGAATGTTATGTGCGCCCCAACGGCGCGGATCGCCAGTGGGTGGAAGTCCCACCCAGATAGTCGTCGGTAAGTCTGGTAGCTGACAAGCGGCTTAGGCCGGCGACGGGCCGGACCGGGCCGAAGCCTTGTGACAAAGGCCACCTAGGGTGGCTGAGCAACCCTGCAGGCCGTAACACGTGTGAAGCCTGAGCAGGCCTCGAAAGTGAAGTCGTGGACGCCGACCTGTCTAGACATCAGGGAAGGCTGCACCGACCGGGAAGTTATCGACACGTGCACCGGTTGGGTCCA
>Ga0208821_1000168_pt1 | contig 56137 bp, 51 predicted proteins | sample June2015DPH_20_5_FD_184720 | JGI IMG/M metagenome (GOLD analysis project Ga0208821, IMG submission 184720) | Peatland microbial communities from SPRUCE experiment site at the Marcell Experimental Forest, Minnesota, USA - June2015DPH_20_40... | ecosystem: Environmental > Terrestrial > Soil >...
ATAGAACTCATTGTTGAACTCGAAGTACCAGCCGCCCGGTTCGCCTTTCGGATTCTTGATCTTCCAGTCTCCGGGCTTGCGCACCTGCTTCTGCAGGATCCAGTCGGCGCACTTCACCAGCCGCGGATCGCTCGCCGGAACCCCCGCTTCGCCCAAGGCAAACAGCGCGTACGCCGTATCCCACACCGGAGACATGCAGGGCTGCATACGGAAAGTGTCGCCCTCTTCGATCCCCAGCTTTTCGAACTCGTCGAGCGCGCGGATAAACTGCGGATCATCCACCGAGTAACCCAGACAGCGCAGCGCGATGATGGCATTCATCATCGAGGGGTAGATCGCCCCCAGGCCGTCGCTCATCTCGAAGCGAGCCAGCATCCACTTCTCAGCCTGCCTCAGAGCCAGCGAACGCAGCGGACGGATGTGCACACGCTCGGCCCAGTGGGTAATGCGATCCAGCACCAAAAAGAAATTCCGCCACGAAATCCGGTTCTTCGCCCAGTGCAGATGCATACGCGACTTGTCGCGTCCGCCGACAAAGAGCTCTTCGACTCCCATTTCGTCGGGAATTTTCTTGAACGGCTTCTTGGCGTAGCAGATCGAAAGTGGCACCAGAATGGCGCGCGACCACGAAGAAATCTCGTAGATATTGAACCAGAACCAGTTGGGAAAGAGCACGATCTCCGGCGGAATCGCTGGCACCGCGTCGTAATCATACTGCCCAAAAAAACAGAGATAGATCTTGGTAAATGTATTGACTTCGGTCACGCCACCCATTTCGAGAATCTTCTTGCGGGCGCGTGCCAGCGCGGGATGATCCGCCGTGAATCCAGCCAGCTTCAGCCCGAAGTACGCTTTCACCGAAGCGCTGATGTTCGAAGGGCCGCTGGCGTAGATGCTCCAGCCGCCGTCTTCATTCTGGTGGTTCAGGATGTAGCGCGCGGCCTTGTCAAAGCGTTCTTGGCTGCCCGTGCCGAGCAGAGCATGGAGCAGGATGTAATCGGATTCGAGGGTGGTATCGGCTTCCAGTTCTCCGCACCAGTAACCCGCTTCGTGCTGCTGCGAAAAAAGATACTTGCGAGCCGCATCGACGGCTACCGCGACCCGGGTTCCCAGGTCATCAATCTTTCCAAATCGCATCTGAGGCGCGGAGGCCGAACTGTAAGGGGAGGATTCTTCCATCATGTCTCCAAACTACCCACGGCAGCAATGGCCGGTGCCGCGGCAATCGTTTCCACGATCTCCGGCGGCAATCCAAAGCGCACATTTTCCGGCATGATTTCCAGTTCTTGCACGTCGCCAAAACCCTTTCCCGCCAGGTACGCCACCACTTCCTGCACCAGATGTTCGGGAGCCGATGCTCCCGCGGTCAAGGCCACCGTCTTTACGCCATTCAACCATTGCGGCCGAATGTTGCAGCAATCATCAATTAGATGCGCCGGGGTGCCCAAACTGCGAGCAACTTCCACCAACCGCTTGGAATTTGAGCTATTGTCGGAGCCAACCACCAGCAGCAAATCGGCATCCGAGGCCACGTGTTTGACGGCAACCTGCCTGTTTTCAGTGGCATAGCAGATATCCTGAGCCGCCGGACCCTTAATGTTCGGGAACCGCTTTCTGAGCGCGGCGATAATGTCGCGCGTCTCATCCAGACTGAGCGTCGTTTGCGTCAAGTATGCGACGCGGGTGGGATCGGGCAAGATCACCGACGCTACCTCCGCAGGCGACCCCACGACCTGAGTCACTGCGGGCGCCTCGCCGAGCGTGCCAATCACTTCGTCATGATCGCGATGTCCAATCAGAATCAGCGAATAGCCTTCCTTCGCGAACTTCACCGCCTCCACGTGCACCTTGGTGACCAGCGGACACGTGGCATCGATCACGCGCAACTTCCGCCGCTTGCTGTCCGCGCGTACTTCCGGAGAAACGCCGTGGGCGCTGTAGATGACTCGTTCGCCCTCGGGCACTTCGTCCACGCTATCGACAAAGATTGCGCCCTTCTGCTGCAGCTCCTCCACCACGAAGCGGTTGTGGACAATTTCCTTGCGCACATAAATCGGCCGTCCAAAGGCCTCTAGCGCAATCCGGACAATATCGATCGCCCGCACCACTCCGGCGCAGAATCCGCGTGGCTTCAACAGCAATAAGGTCTTCGTGTGTAAATTCCCGGTCTCAGACAAGTTGCATCCCCCACCCATTAGGGTACACTTCTTTGTTGGAAACGATGCTGTAAGGGTATCGAAAGATGCACCCTCAGGTCAATGTAAGCCTTTGAGGCTGTGAGGATTAGCAGCGGGCGGGGAAATACGGCGGGTGAATGGCACGACCGCCAAGGAGCCGGGCCTCACCAGATGTGGCGCACGTCGTAAGCATCGAAACGATTGCTTCCATATTTATGGCACAAGTGGGATAATACCTTCATGAAGCAGGATTCTGTTCGCACCACCGTTGATATTCCAGCACCCCTATACCGGAAGCTCAAGGCGCAAGCTGCCGCGAACGGGCGCTCGGTGCGTGAATTGGTCCTAGCGGGTGTTAAGACCGTGCTCCTGCAAGGCCAGCGCCCGCGCCCTAAGAGGGTGCAGTTTCCGCTTATCGTCTCCGACGGCCCCAAGGTCGACCTGACCAACGAACAAATCTATGAACACGTTGAATTTCCTTGATGCGAACGTGTGGCTGGCGCTGGTTTGGAGCCGGCATGTGCATTCCGAAAGAGCCAGGGTTTGGTTCGAGCAGGCTGGTGAGGAACAATTCTTTTTCTGCCGTTTCACGCAAATGACCGTTCTGAGGCTCCTCACCACCGATCAGATCATGCGAGAGGACATTAAGAGCATGTCCGAAGCGTGGGGCTTGTGGGACCGGGTCTGGGCCGACACTCGCATTGCCTTCCTGCCGGAGCCGGACGATCTGGAAAAAGAGTTTCGTTCGCGCTCGCGGTTGTCCAGTCGGTCCCCCAAGGTTTGGGCGGATTCTTACCTTCTGGCCTTCGCAGCGGTCGCAGGCCTAAAGCTCGTCACCTTTGATCGTGCGCTTCAATCGCGTGGTGCCAATGTGCTCGTGCTGTAGGCTGGATGACGTGTGACAGAGCGTTCGGCTTCACCCATTTGCCCGAATCATCTGCTCCGCATGCTTCCGCGAAGTTTCAGTCAGCTTAGCTCCCGACAGCATGCGAGCCACTTCCTCGGTGCGCTCTTCGCCGGTAATCTGCCGAACAGTAGTCTTCGCGCGGCCCGCAGCTTCGCGCTTCTCGATCAGGTAGTGATGATCGGCAAACGTCGCGATCTGCGGCAGGTGGGTAACGCAGAGCACCTGATTGCCTTTGGCGAGGGCTTTTAATTTTTTCCCCACGGCCTCGGCGGCGCGGCCTCCGATGCCGGTATCAATCTCGTCGAAAACTAACGTGCGCTGCGCCGCCGCCGACTTCTTCTTCGGATTGCCCGCCGGATTGGTCCCCGCCTCGACGCTCGCCTTCAATGCCAGCATGACGCGCGAAAGCTCGCCGCCCGAGGCAATCTGTTCCAGCGGAAGCATCGTCTCGCCGACATTCGTCGTAATGCGATAGATCACCTGATTGATGCCCGAGGACGTCCAATGCTCCTCAGCTTCGCTTTCTTCAACCGCGATGCGAAAACTGGCGCGCATGGCGAGGTCGTTGATCTCGGCCTCGACCAGCTTCTCTAATTTCCGTCCCGCCTCCAGGCGTTTTCGGGAAATGATGCGGGCAGCTTTGCGATAGTCGTCGGCAGCCACGGCCAGCATCGCCCGCAGCTCAAGCAATACCTGATCTTTGTTCTCCATCTCTGCGACCTTGCGCCGGATGTCATCGCCGAAAGCAATGGTCTGCTCGAGCGTCGGTCCGTACTTGCGTTTCAAACGATCCAGCAGAGCCAAGCGATCTTCGATTTCCGCGAGACGCTCGGGAGACGCGTGAATACCTCCGGCGTAATCGCGCAGCGTCGCTCCCACATCTTCGACGCTGATGCGCGCCGACTCCAATGCCGCGAGCGCTTCCTGAAACTTCGGTTCATAACGCGCCAGTTCCTCCAGGTGCCTCTGGGCGGCGCGCAGGCTCGACGAAGTGGAGGCGTTGCCCTCATATAGCAAGTCGAAAGCATTGATGGCCGCGCCGTAAATTTTCTCGGCATTGGCTAACACGCGCTTCTCAGCTTCCAGTTGCTCGTCTTCGCCTTGTCGAAGACGCGCCTCTGCGATTTCACGGCTCTGGAAGTTCCACAGGTCCAGCAGCCGCATACGATCCTGCTCGTCCTGTTCGAGGTCGGCGATGCGCCCGCGAATCTGCTTCCAGTGCGCGAAAGCAGCGGATACTTCCTTCAATTCGACTCCGGCATAAGCATCGAGCAGTTCCTGCCGCGCCGCGGCATCGAAGTTTACGATGGATTCATTCTGCGCGTGGATCACCGCCAGGTGCGGCGCAATCTGTTTCAGCACCGCCACGGTTGCTGGCTGATTATTGATGAAGGCCCGCCCCTTGCCGCCGGGAGCAATTTCGCGTCGCAGAATCAACGAGCCATTCTCCGCGTCCAGGCCGTTGGTCTCGAGTATCTCTTCGATGGAACGCGCCGCGGCTCCGTCGCTCTCAAACACCGCCGCGACCACGGCCCGTTCCGCGCCGCTGCGGATTACGTCCGAAGACGCTTTTTCCCCCAGCAGCAATCCCAGCGCGTCAATCAGAATGGACTTCCCCGCCCCGGTCTCGCCGGTCAGAAGATTCAGACCAGCCGCGAATTCGATCACGACATTGTCGATCACCGCGTAATTTTCGAGTCGAAGTTCGGCCAGCACAAAGGTCCCTGCAATCGTTAATTCACGATCTTTAATTTACGACGACGGTAATTTACGCGCAGCATAGCACAGACCGCCGTGCGGCGAGCCGCGCAGTAGCATGCAACCAAACGCCGCATTGACCGATGCGGTACCTTGCCGGAGCACGCCATCACCCTGGTCTATAATCTTAAACAGGGGTTCTCCGTAAACCGATGCATTTTTCTTCCGTCCTCCTGTTGTTTGTTGGCGGCGAAATCGTTGATCTCGTCCTTCAGACTGGTCCGGTCGCCAAGACCGCGCTTCTCCTGCTCATCGCGTTCAGTGTGCTCTCCTGGGCCGTGATTCTTTCCAAATGGCGGCTGATCCGCCGCGCGCGCGCTCAAAGCGGACGCTTCGTCCGCGTCTTCCGTAAGGCGCAGCGCATGCAGGACATTGCCCCGGTTGCCGAACAGTTCCGTCCCAGCCCGCTGGTGGGAGTGTTTGAAGGCGCAGTCGCGGAGTTCAAGCGCCAGATGGGAATGACGGGCGGCATCCATAACCTCGTGGCCATTCAGCGCGCCATGCAGATCGCGTCTTCAGAGGAGATCACGCGCCTCGAACGCAATGTCCCGTGGCTGGCGATTACCGGCGTCGTTACGCCGTTTATTGGACTGTTCGGAACCGTCTGGGGAATCATCGACGCGTTTCACGGGTTGGGCACGGCTGGTGCGGCCACTTTGCGCGCCGTCGCTCCTGGAGTTTCTGAAGCTCTGATTACCACCGCCGCCGGCCTGGCTGCAGCCATCCCGGCGGTGATTGCCTACAACCTCATCATTGGCTCCATCCGTGAAATGGCCACGCGCAACGACGACTTCACCCTGGAGATGCTTAACCTGATAGAGCGCCAAACGCAGACATCAGACCGCCAGCAGGCGACCGCGGCCACCGAGGCGAGGCGCTGATGGCCTTCACCTCTGCCAACGGACGCACCCAGACCGCGCTCGCCGACATCAATATCACGCCGCTGGTGGATGTCGTGCTGGTGCTGCTCATCATTTTCATGGTGACTGCGCCAATCCTGCAGTCCGGGATCGAAGTCAACGTGCCCCACACCCGCACCGTCAAAGAGATCAACGAAGAGCGCCTCGTCATCAGCATCGACAAATCGCAAAGAGTTTTCTTGGGCAACGATCCTATCAACATTAACCAGATCGGAGCGACCCTGAGGCGGAAGATTCGCGATCCGCAACACCAATCGATCTTTTTGCGCTCCGACGAGGATGTCCCGTTTGGCGCCTTCGCCACCGTGATGGACGCCATCAAGCAAGCGGGCATCAGCAACGTGAGCATCGTTACCCAGCCGATGGATACACATGGCGGCCATCACTGATACTGATATCGATATGTATAACATCGACATCTACTCCGAACACGGCCAGCTTCGCCGGCCTCTGGCCTGGTCGCTCGGCCTGCATCTGGCGTTCGCGGCCTTTGTCGTGCTCTACGCCATGTTTATTCACGGCTTCCGGGGTGAAGGCTGGGGCAGCGGCGGTGGCGGGGATGCCATGGGAGCGACGCTCGTGAGCGCGGTTCCTTTGCCTGCCAATCCCGCGCAGACAGAGAACGTCCTGGCAACCGAATCCAAGGGGCTTTCGAAGTCGCAGCCCATGGTTCAGGAAAAAGAAGCGGAAGCAATTCCGATTCCCGATAAGAACACGAAGACAAAAATAAAACCCGCGCCGGTCAAGAGCGCAACGCAGCGCAAGGCGCAAACAGAACCACCGGAGTCGAATCAGATTCCGTATGGCGAGGGTGGTCCGGTCAGCGGGCCGTACACCATGAGCGCGGGCGGCGCCAAGGGCGGATTTGGGTTTACCGGAAGCGGTGGCGATTTCGGCAGCCGGTTTTCGTGGTACGTCCAAGCCGTGCAGCGGAAAGTCACGGAAAACTGGTTAAAGTATGAAGTAGACCCACGCATCTCGGAGGCGAAACGGGTTTATCTGACGTTTGATATTGCACGTGACGGACACCCGTCAAATGTTGAGATCGAGCAGTCGAGCGGTGTACCGTCGCTCGACATCTCGGCCCGGCGCGCCATCGAGCGCATTGATACATTCGGCGCGCTGCCGCCGGACTATTCGGGAAGCAAAGTGTCGGTAGAGTTCTGGTTCGATTACAAGAGGTAAGTGTGGGGACGGGCGTCTCGCCCGTCCAGCCAGGCGGCAACGCCCGGTGCGCCACCAGCAAAGGGAGTGCACATTGCGTAACTCGGCTCGCCCCATCCGTCATCACGCTTTGATCGCCGTTGCCTTGCTGTTTCTGCTGGCGGCCACCAGCTCCGCGCAAGACTGGATTCGCACCGGGACCGGGCTCGGCGTCGAGCGAGTGCGCCTCGCCGCATCCGACTTCAAACCATCGACCACGGACGCCAAGAACGCCGAACTGCTGAAGACCTTCAACGACACGCTCTGGAACGATCTCGACAACGCCGGAATCTTCGATCTGGTCTCGAAGAGTTTTTATCCGCTGCAGGAGCCGGGGCAACCCTCCGAGGTCAACTTCCCGGCGTGGAATTCCCCACCGCCCAACACTTCGATGCTTGCGTTCGGCAGCCTGGGCGCAGCCGCCGGCAAAGTCACGGTTCAGGGCTGGCTCTACGACGTGAAGAATGAGAAGTCGCCACAGGTGCTAGGCAAGCAGTACGTCGATAACGCGGAAGGCGACGCGGTGCGCGTGATCGCGCACCGGTTTGCCGACGAAATCATCTTCCGCCTCGGCGGAGGCGTACCCGGCATCGCCGAAACCAAGATCTATTTCGTCAGCGAGCGCACCGGCCACAAAGAAATCTGGATGATGGACTACGATGGCGCCAACCAGCAGCAGATCACGCGCCTGGGAAGCATTTCCCTGTCGCCGCGCATCTCGCCCGACGGCTCGCGGCTGGCGTTCAGCTCGGTTACGAAGAGTGGTTGGGAAATCATGATGTACTCCTTCGATCTCAACCGCATGGTGAGCTTCCCGCGTTTTGGAGGAATGAATCTTTCGCCTTCCTGGTCGCCCGATGGCAAGATCGCTTTCTCCTCTTCGCGCAACGGCTACCCTAACATTTTCGTCGTGGACGCATCCGGAGGAAAATCGCTCCGCCTGACGAGCGATCAGGGGCCGGACGTTTCTCCGACATGGAATCGCAAGACCGGATCCCAGATTGCGTTCGTCAGCGGACGCACCGGCCTGCCGCAGATCTATACCATGGAGGCGGATGGCACCAATTTGCAGCGTGTCACCGATCAAGGTTATGCGGTTTCTCCCAATTGGTCGCCGAACGGACAGTTTCTGACTTTCTCCTGGATGCGCAAGTACGGGCCGGGAGAGCCGGGTTCCAACGATCTTTATTTGATGGACGTCGCCAGCAAGCAGTGGGTGCAACTCACGCACGACGCGGGGCGCAACGATTTCCCGTGCTGGTCTCCGGATGGGCGGCACATTGTGTTTCAGTCCCACCGCTCGGGCAGCGACCAGATATGGACCATGCTGGCGGACGGCACGAATGTGAAGCAGTTGACTTTCAAGGGCGCCAACACGCAACCCAATTGGAGTTGGAAGTAGATTGGTTTTGAAGACTTGGTTTCGAAAACTTTGTTATTAAGAAAAGCACGGTTTTGCGGCTGGCCCCAGAGTGCGCCCTGCCGTGAATCTGCAAATTGCACGCCACAACGCGGGCGCACAGAAAAGAGGAATCAGGTGAAGCACAAAATGACAACAACGACGACGAGATGGGCTGCCCTGGTATTCGCATTCGGCGCGATCATGTTCCTGGGCGCATGCGCGAAGAAGGTCGCTCCGCCGCCGCCCCCGCCGCCACCCGCATCGACGGCTCCCACGGCCTCGCTGTCGGCGAACCCGAACACTCTCGACCAGGGCCAATCGACAACGCTGACTTGGCAGACCACGAACGCGACCGACGTCAGCATCGACGGAATCGGCCCGGTAGACCCGAGCGGCTCGCGTCAGGTGACTCCGAGCGACTCGACCACCTACCATCTCATCGCCAAAGGTCCCGGCGGAACTCAGGACGCGACCGCTCGCGTAACCGTCAACGCTGCGCCAGCACCGCCGCCGACAATGACCTCTAACGCCACCGAAGAGGAACTCTTCTCCCGAAACGTGAAGGACATCTACTTCGATTACGACAAGTACGATTTGCGCGCGGACCAGCAAGGCTCGCTGCAGGGCGATGCCCAGTTCCTGCAACAGCATGCCAGCATCCACATCACGGTCGAGGGACACTGCGACGAGCGCGGCTCGACCGAATATAACCTTGCCCTCGGCGCCAATCGTGCGGACGCGGTGAAGAACGCGCTCGTCCAGGCTGGAGTTGGCGGCAATCGTATCAAAACCATGAGCTACGGCAAAGAGAAACCGTTCTGCACCGAGTCGAACGAAAGTTGCTGGCAGCAAAACCGCCGCGGACACTTCGTGTATGAAAAATAAACTGAAGTAGTGGAGGGACGGGCGTCTCGCGAGCTTGCCCTGTTTTGCCGAAGCCCCGAGCGAAGCCGAGGGAGAAGCCGAAGGGTCCAGCCGGGCGGGGACGCCCGGCTCTCCACCGACAAAGATCAGGTTCCATCCGCTGGACGCTCAGCGGGCTTTTGACATCCAATAGGTTAACTATGAAATCCAATCGCATTCAGTTCGTTCTCGCGCTGCTGCTCGCGTCGTTTCTCACTATCTGGATCGCTCCCGCCTATGGCGCCAGCAAGGAAATCATCGAACTGCAAACGCAGGTCGGCCAGTTGCAGCAGCAGATGACCCAGATGAAGCAATCCTTCGACGAGCGCATGGGCGTCATGAAGAATCTGCTCGAGCAGAACACCGATGCCGCCAACAAAGTGACCGCCGCGATCAATGGCCTGCAGGCTTCCATCAACAGACAGGCGCAGGACCGCGCCGCGCAGGTCGACCAGATCTCCGGGCAGATTCAGGCGCTGAACGACACCATGGACGAGCTTAAGGTCCGTCTCGCCAAGCTGAGCAAGGAATTCGAAGACATGCAGGCGGCGCAGCAGTCCATGGCCGCGCAGCAATCACAAGCGCAGCAACAGGCCCAAGCGATGGCTCAGGCCCCTCCGCCCGACGTGCTCTACAACAACGCTCTGCGCGACTACAACGGCGGGAAAAACGATCTGGCCGTTCAGGAATTCAACGACTACATCAAGTTCTACCCGAACACTGACCTGGCCGGGAACGCATATTTCTATCTAGCCGAAATTCAGTTCAAGGCCGGCGACTACCAGAAAGCAATCGCGAGCTATGACCTGGTCCTGCAGAATTTTCCCAGCGGAAACAAGGCTGCCGCCGCGCAGCTCAAGAAGGGATTTGCCCTCCTCGAGCTCGGAAACGAAGATGAGGGCATACAACAATTGAAGCACGTCATCCAGCGCTACCCACGCACAAACGAAGCCACGCAAGCCCGAGAGAGATTGCGGAAGGCGGGAGCAGGAACCGCTCCCAAGAGCCACTAGAAAGGTGGGGGAATGGCCGAATACAACTTCCAGTTGCGAGGCTGGCAGGCTCTCATTGCTATCCCATTACTGCTCGGCTTTTGGGGCGTTGAGATGTACCTGCACGTCCGCCCGGTGGACGATGCGATGCGAGATGCCCTGCGCGCGGAGTTGCTCAACGAGTATTCAGGACGCGGCCCGAAGGATGTTGCGCGCCTAGTCGCGGAGGCTCGCGCAGGTTCGCCGGTCGAACCTGTGCAGCCGCTCGTTCAGCGGGACGTGGAATTCACCTCGATTGCAGCGCGCGGCAAGATGGGTGCACCGGTGATTTTCGTTCGAGCGGAAATCACAGTGGACGGAGGTCCACCGCCGGACGGCCGCTCGGTTCGATATTTCCGCATGTCAACCAAGTTTATCGGCGGCGGGTGGATGGTAGTCGGCGAAGGTGATTCCTACGGCTATTTCATGCAACTTGCGCCCTGATCCAGCTGGGTGCCCCACTCATCGCGTCCTTTGCGATGAGTGGGATTTCGCCGCCGCCAATTAGATGACATCCGCCGCAGTTGCCTTCTCCGCCGTCATGCCGCTGGGCCGCAGCGTGAGCCAATCGGTCTGCACGTGGTCCCATCCCTGAATCAGGAAGCCGTACGATTCGAACAACTGCCGGATCTGCGGCCGCTGCCAACCCGCAATATCTTCCAGAATCGGCACCAGCGTTGCCAGGGCATTGTCGCTCAGCACCGTCCGCTTCGCGATCTGCGCCACCAGTTTCGATTCCGACACGGCAATGGTGAAGCCGTCGCGCCGGTTCACGTGCAGCATAACGTTAAGGTCAGAACTGCCGTCGCCCACGTAGACAATATGGTCCGCCGGAATGTCGAGGTCTTCTTCGAGCTGATCCAGTCGCGTCACCTTTCCATAACCGGCCGTGGCCCGCACCAGGCTTTCGATCTCACCCGAGGCTTTGTATTTGAACTCGGTGCCAAAGATGTGGTCCTGCGGCACAATCCCCTCCAGCGCCGACTGGATCACCTCTACCGGCGCCGCCGAGAGCACATAAAAATCAAAGTGAAATCCGTCGATCCGGCGGTCGAGTATCTCGTATACCTGCTTGATGTTTTCTTTGAGGCGAATGCGCTTGCCCACCTCGAACAGGTGTTCGCGCCGGATGCGCGAATGGAACTCGGGATCATGCAAGAGTAAATAAGAAAGTTCGGCGCCTTGCTGAACCAGGTTTAACTTCGCCATGCCTTTGGCTTTGCGCTCGAATTCCTTGACAGAAATGCCGAGCAGTTCGCTCAGTACGTAACCCGTATCGTTGAAGGTCAACGTCTGATCGAAGTCGCTGGCAAACAGATAGCGCCTTCTATAATTGCTAGCCATGTCCTATATTAGATTCAAGATCACATTAATTGACTATTAAATTTACCTATTGTAACTATTACAACAACTTGCACGGGCAGATGGACATGTCCCCATGGAGCTGGGAAAGAACGAGCATTGCCCGCTGCAAGCTTTCGGCGTAGCCTAATCCTGTAATCATTCTTATCGACGCACGCACCTCGAAAGGCCTGCCATGCCAAAAAGTGCCAGCGACCATCTTCACAATGATGCCGACCGCGGGAAGGGTTCCCAAGAGCCCGACGACCCGACCCAACCCGGTAACAATTCCATGAGAGACCAACTTGGGCACCGTAATCCCGACCCCATGCAGGACGGTGCCGATAGCGATTTCCCTGAGCCCGGCCACAGCCCCGAGCACTCGTTCGAGGGAGAGTTGAAGAAAATCAGCTAGAACTGGTCCCATAAATGGCTCTGGTAGGTTCAGGGTAGGGCACGGCTTCAGCCGTGTCGGCTTAGAGCCACAAGAACTGCGGGCTTTAGCCCCTGAGGGCCAGACGTCACGCCCTGAAAATCATTTGGGGGACCAGTTGAAATGGTTCGACTCCCGCAGCATCGAGGGAAAGCGCTGACTCAAGCCTGAGTCCTCCCTGTATCCCCGCACATCTGATTAGTTTTGCGCTCCGTATCTCCATCGACATTTCCGTCAATCGGAATTCATGAGGAAAAAATTATGTTGCGAATGAAGGCTGTCCAAATCAGCAAAGCCGGCGGCAATCTCGAACTCGTCGAAAGGAACATTCCCGAGCCCGCCCGCGGCCAGGTCAGGATTAAAGTCGAAGCCTGCGGCATCTGCCACAGTGACGTCTTCGTAAAGGAAGGCCTTTGGCCCGGCATTCAATATCCCCGCGTTCCCGGCCACGAGATCGCCGGCCGCATCGACGCCGTCGGTGCCGACGTTGCCAACTGGAAACCCGGCCAGCGCGCCGGAGTCGGATGGCACGGAGGCCATTGTTTCACCTGCGATCCCTGCCGCCGCGGCGATTTCATTAACTGCAAGTTCGAAAAGGTTACCGGCATCAGCCATGACGGCGGTTACGCGGAATACATGGTTTCGCCCGCCGAGGCGGTCGCCGCGATCCCAGACGATCTCCCCGCCGCCGAAGCCGCGCCGCTGCTTTGTGCCGGCATCACAGTTTTCAACGCCCTTCGCAACGCAGGCGCGCGAGCCGGCGATCTCGTCGCCGTTCAAGGCATCGGCGGACTTGGCCATCTCGGAATCCAGTATGCGCGGCAGATGGGCTTCCGCACTTTCGCCATCGGCCGAGGCAAAGACAAGGAGGCGCTGGCGCGAAAACTCGGCGCCACTGGCTTCGTCGATACCGCCGCTGGCGATCCGGCCGTAGAGTTGCAGAAGTTCGGCGGCGCCCGCGTGATTCTCGCCACTGCGCCTGATGCGAAGTCTATCTCCGCGCTTGTGAATGGACTTTCGATAAACGGCAAACTGGTGGTCGTTGGCGCCAGCGCCGAACCGATTACCGTTACGCCTCTCCAGTTGATCTCGGGCCGCAAGGCGATCCAAGGCTGGCCGTCCGGAACCGCCAAAGATTCCGAAGACACCATGCAGTTCAGCGCCCTGTCCGGAGTCCGTCCGATGATTGAGCGTTTCCCACTCGAAAAGGCTGCCGAAGCCTACGAACAAATGATCAGCGGCCGCGCGCGCTTTCGCGTGGTGCTAATCATGGGTGGGTAATGCTCGTGTGGGGACGGGCGCCCTCGCGAGCCTGCCCTGAGCGCAGTCGAAGGGTCCAAGCCGAGCGCAGCTCGGCAGTTGCCTGTTGTCACAGCAACTCTGGATTCACTATAAACAATTTGAGCCGGTCCCGAGAGGAACCGGCTCAAATCTTGCCGTCCGCCCAGAATCCTCACTGCAGCTCTTCCATGCACTTTGCCAGGGCTTCCCTGCTCGGTCGTGTTGCCGATTCCGGCAAAGTCGCCAGCGGCTCATCGGCGACGTTCAGCATGTCGATAAAGCTCGGGGCTTTTTCATTGATGTAGAACACGCCGGTCAGCACCTCGCCTTCCGCATGAGATTCCATCAGCCGCTTCACCGCCTGAATCTTGTCCGTCGGATCATACTCCTGCTCCAGCTTCCGCAACCGCAGGCTCGACCCGTCGTGCATCGTGACTTCTAAAGTTGTCCCATGATCGTAGTCCACGTTGATTTCCTCAAACGACGGCACAAAACTGATTTCCTGCAGTGGCTCTTCATGGGCCTGCATGTATTTGTAAGACTTAGTCGAGCCCTCGTGGTCGTTGAAGGTCACGCACGGAGAAACCACGTCCAGCATCACCGTGCCATTGTGAGCGATGGCAGCCTTGAGCATAGTGTGAAGCTGCCGCTTGTCGCCAGAGAACGAGCGGCCCACGAACGTGGCTCCCAGCTGAATCGCCATGGCGCAGGTATCGATCGGAGGCAGGTCGTTCACCACGCCACTTTTCAGCGTTGACCCCAGATCGGCGGTCGCGGAGAACTGGCCTTTCGTCAGCCCGTAGCAACCGTTGTCCTCGATGACATAAATGATCGGCAGGTTGCGCCGCATCAGGTGGATAAACTGCCCCGCGCCGATCGAAACCGTGTCGCCGTCGCCGGTCACACCGAGTGCGATCAGGTTCTTGTTCGCCAGCATCGCTCCCGTGGCTATCGAAGGCATGCGGCCGTGCACGGAGTTAAAGCTGTGCGACCGGTTCATGAAATAAGCCGGACTCTTCGACGAGCATCCAATGCCGCTGAACTTGGCGACGCGCTCGGGCTTCACTCCCATTTCATACATCGCGTCAATGATGCGTTCGGAAATCGCGTTATGCCCGCAACCGGCACAAAGCGTCGTCTTCCCGCCCCGATAGTCGATAACTTGCAGTCCGATGCGGTTAGTCTTTGCAGTAGGAGGAGGAGTCGGAGTAGGAACTTGAGTAGGAGCAGCCATAGGCGTGTTAGTGGGTGTGTTCCCCATGTTACTTGCCCTCCATCATTGTGAGTTCATCGGTTACAGACCGCGCGTCGATGGGCAATCCGTGGATGTGGCAGATCGACCGCAAACGCGGCGCCAATTCCGGCTTGATGTCGAGCTTGAGCAGGCTGGCCATCTGCCCGTCGCGGTTTTGCTCGACGACATAAATGCGGTCGTGCCGCTCAATAAAATCGTGCACCTCCCGCGTAAACGGATACGAGCGCACCCGAAGATAGTCGGTTTCCAGTTTGTGGTCTTTGGACAATTGATCGCGCGACTCGATGATCGCCCAGTGCGACGTGCCATAAGCAATAATGCCGATCTTCGCCTTACCGCCGCCCATCAGTTCCGGCCGCGGCACAAACGACCGAGCTGTCTCGAACTTCTTGTTAATCCGTTCCATGTTGCGCTCGAAATCGTCAGGACGTTCGCTGTACTGCGCCTTTTCATTGTGTCCGCTGCCGCGCGCAAAATATGCGGCGGCGGGATGATCCGTGCCCGGCAGCGTGCGATAGCCCACGCCATCGCCATCCACATCCTTATAGCGGGCAAATCCACCCGCCTTCTCCAGATCCGCCTTACTCAGCACTTTTCCGCGATCAATGGGCTTGTCAGGATAAGGAAACGGATCCGACATCCAGTTATTCATCCCCAGGTCGAGGTCTGACATGACGAACACCGGAGTCTGAAAATGCTCGGCCAAATCAAAAGCATCCTGCGCCATCGTGAAACACTCGCTCACCGAATTCGGAAACAGCATGATGTGCTTGGTGTCGCCGTGGCTGAGAAACGCGGTCGAGAGCACGTCGCCTTGGGCAGTACGAGTCGGCAAGCCAGTCGATGGCCCGACCCGCTGAATGTTCCAGATCACCGCCGGAACTTCCACGTAATACGCCAGGCCCGTGAACTCCGCCATCAGCGAGATGCCTGGACCGGCGGTAGCAGTCATCGAGCGCGCGCCTGCCCACGCCGCCCCGATCACCATGCCAATCGCCGCCAATTCGTCTTCGGCTTGCACGATGGCAAAACTCGCCTTGCCATCCGCCCCGACACGGTATTCCTTCATGTAATCAATCATCGTCTCGACCAGCGATGACGAAGGCGTGATCGGGTACCAAGTCACCACGGTACAACCGGCAAACATGCATCCCATGGCAGCGGCGGAATTGCCGTCCACGATGATCTTGCCTTTCGTTTTGTCCATACGCTGGATGTAGTACGGATCGCGCTTCTTCAGGTTCGCGGCGGAATAATCGTAGCCTGCCTTGGCGGCCGCCAGGTTCAAGGTTGCCGCTTTTACTTTTTTTGCAAACTGCTTGCGGATCGCCCGCTCGACTTCGGCAAAGTCGATTTCCAGCAATTGCGCCGCGACGCCGACATAGATCATGTTCTTGATCAGCTTGCGCAGCTTGGCTTCCGCACCCACCGACGCCGCCAGCTTGTCGTAAGGCACCGCGTAATAAATCAAATCGTCGCGCACCTTATCGAGCGCCAGCGGTTCGTCGTAGAGCACGGCCGCGCCCGCCGCGAGCGTCTTCACGTCGTCCTGCGCCGTCTCCGCATTCATCGCGATGAGCAGGTCGATCTCCTTCTTGCGCGCGATATAGCCATCTTTACTGGCGCGAATCGTGAACCAGGTCGGCAGCCCCGCAATGTTCGAAGGGAACAGGTTCTTCCCCGAAATCGGCACGCCCATCTGGAAGATGCTGCGCAACAAAACTGTGTTGGAACTCTGCGACCCCGAGCCATTCACCGTAGCAACCTGAATGCTCATGTCATTAACAACACGCCTATGCCCCAATTGGCCGGACGATTCCTGGGGCACGACATCCGTAGTGGCCATCCCTGTGCCTTCCTTGTCTTAAACGTGCAAAGCATTGACCGGGCAAACCCCGTCGCCCGGAAGTCTTGCGGAGTGAAGAGTGAAAACCCTTTATTATACGCGTCCCAAGGCGATGGGGGTGGGCGGCCCGGCTTATGTACCACACCACTCATCAGGTGCCTATCCAAGCTCCGCTGGGGCGGGGTTTTTCGCACATCACAATTGTCCGTGCGTCAGGAGAGGGACCAGGTTTCGCAGCATACTTCACGCCGTGCCTTGGGGCTTAAACTTATCACTGACAGGACAGCACCCGAGATGCAATAGTTGGAGGCATCGAAAGCGATCTCTTTTCCAGCTCTCCCGGCATGAGACGTGTCTGTCACGGGAGCGATGTATGACGACCCGATACAACGACTACACGGTCCACACGGTGGGGGGTTGCAGTGTCGCCGGATGTGTGCGTTCGCATCTGGCTCACTGCATCAAGTGCCGCCGCGAAATCTGCGGGCATCACTCGGAGTATTGCGAATGTTGTGGCGAGACGTTCTGCCCCGCGTGCTACACCGAGCATGCGCGTGGATCGCAGCCGGGTTGAGTAAGTACATACGCAAGAGTCCCGGAGCTTACCCGGCCTTTTCATGTCCCGCCAGGATTTCGCGCTGATTTTGTCGAAGCCTCACCACATTCTGCTCGCCTCACGCCTGGAAGAACTGGCGCCGTGGTGAGGATCGGTGTGCAAGACACGCAGCCGCGATGCCGCTTCGGCGATAATAGAACGATGACAGGTCTCTCTAAACGCGATGCCCGCGGCAACAGCGCTGTCGCTGGAGAAAAAAAAGATGGCGCACACAACTGCAACGTGGCCCTCCTTGGCTTCGGCACCGTCGGGAGTTCGGTGGCGCGAATTCTTTGCGAGCGCTCGAACACCCACCTGCGCCTGACGAACGTCCTCAATCGCAACGTGGCGAGGAAAAAAGTGGACTGGCTTCCCTCCTCGGTGCAGTGGACGGAGAATATCGACGACATTCTATCCTCCGACGTGGACATCGTGGTCGAAGTGATGGGCGGCCTTCAGCCCACCGAAGAGTGGATCCGGCGCGCGCTCGAGTCGGGCAAGTCCGTGGTCACGGCCAACAAGCAGTTGATCGCGCATTGCGGCCCCGAGTTGATCGGCCTGGCGCGGAGGATGAAACAGCAGATCCAGTTTGGCGCGTCGGTAGCGGGAGGCGTGCCGGTGATTTCTGGATTGCATGAGGGATTGGCCGGCGATGAACTGTTCAAGATCTGCGGCATTCTCAACGGCACCTGCAACTACATTCTCAGCCAGATCGAGACGAACGGCATTCCCTTCGCCACCGCTCTGCGGGAGGCGCAGAAGCTTGGCTTCGCCGAGGCCGATCCGACGGAAGACATCGACGGCCTGGATGCGCGGGCCAAGCTCACCATCCTGGCGCGAGTCGGACTGCACTGCAACGTCAGACCGGAGAGCATCGTGGCGCGCTCGATTGCAGCGGTCGACTCTGTTGATTTTGAATACGCGAACCAGCTTGGTTGCACGATTCGCCAGATTTCATGGGCCGAGCTAAAAGGTGACAACTTGTTTGCCGCGGTCCAACCAGCCTTGGTCGAACTCGCATCGCCCTTGGCGCGCGTCGAAGGCAGCCAAAACCTGGTGATGGCGACCGGAACTTACGGCGGCGAGACCGTCTTTGGAGGACACGGCGCAGGCGGGCATCCAACCGCCGTCGCGGTCGTCTCCGACATTCTGGCCATCGCTCGCGCCAAGCAAGCTGGGATGAGTTACGCCGGGCAGCCGGTCGAGAAAACGCCCGTAGTCCCTGCAAAAGTCACCGCCGATTTCACTACCAAGCATTATCTGCGTTTTCTGGTGAAGGACCGGCCGGGCATCATCGCCAGCCTTGCCACAATTCTCTCCCATTGCGGCATCAACATCGATTCGGTGCTGCAGAAACCGGGCTGCCCGAAATCACACTTGCCCTTTCTGATTACGCTGGAGGAATGCAAGGCATCGCTGGTGGAACAAGCATTACAGCAGATCAACTCGCTGGATTTCCTGGTGCAGCCATGTTTGCATCTGCCAATCCTGTAGAGGGCATTGTTGGTGGAGCGACGGGCGTCCTCGCCCGTCCTAAGATCGCAGTTTCGTAGTTCCGCTTCGAGTAACTGCAACTACGCATCCACCAGGAAGAACTGCGCCATGTTGCGGAATTTCTTGTAGCGGGTTTCAAGCAACTCGCTGACCGGCAGTAGTCTGATCGCGGCCAGGTGCTGCTGCAGCGCCCGGTCAAGCAACTCCGCTGCCTGCGCATGGTCGGTGTGCGCGCCTCCGGGAGGCTCCGGGATGATGCCATCAATGCAGCCCAGTTCGTTCAAATCTTTTGCCGTGATCTTCATGGCTTCCGCCGCCAGATCTTTCTTGCTGGCATCGCGCCACATGATCGAGGCGCAACCCTCCGGCGAAATCACCGAGTAAACCGAATTTTCCAGCATCAACACGCGATCGGCCACGGCAATCGCCAGCGCCCCGCCGCTGCCGCCGACGCCAATCACGGTCGCGATGATTGGCACCTCCAGCCGCGCCATCTCCAGCAGGTTGCGGGCGATGGCCTCTCCCTGCCCACGCTCTTCGGCGTGCAGTCCGGGATAGGCGCCGTCGGTGTCCACGAACGTCAAAATCGGCCGCTTGAATTTCTCCGCAATCTTCATCACCCGCAGCGCTTTCCGATATCCTTCCGGGTGAGGCATGCCAAAGTTGCGATACACGCGCTGTTTTGCGTCGCGCGCTTTCTGTTGGCCCACCACGATGACTTCCTCCCCGTGAAAGCGGGCCATGCCGCAAACAATCGCGGGATCGTCGCGGAAGCCGCGGTCCCCGTGAAGTTCGCTCCAGTCGGAAAAAATGCGCTCGACATAATCCAGCGTGTAGGGACGCTGCGGATGCCGCGCCAGTTCCGTGCGCTCCCATGCGTTCAGGTGCGAAGAAATCTCGCGGCGAAGGTCGTTCACCCGCTCGTGCAATTGCTGGATCTGGCGGAGTGTTTCCGCTTTCTGCCCGCCCACGGCTTGCAGTCGCGTGATCTGCTCCTCAATTTTTCCCAGTTCCTGCTGCGCCTTCAGTCCAGAATCCATCTTGATGACGTTTCCATTCCTTTGGGTATGATGCGCTTCCACAATCGACAGCATAAAGTCCGTACCGGCGACGGCAGCATTCTCCGCGCCATTTTTCGCGGTACGACCTGACTTTTCTGCCCGCTTTATTTTCGCTCGTCTCATCGGCCAGATCGGTTCAAGCTCGCCGGTGGAGAGCCGGGCGTCCCCGCCCGGCCGCGATGCTGCTGGGACGGGAGAGACACCCGTCGCTTCACCATAGGATTCATCAACTGATGACGCGCACGCTGCCGGACCCGCACAGTTGCTCCACGCGACCTTTAAAACTGCGGTCCGCCGTAACAGTATAGCCTTCGGCTTCCATGACCGCCATGAAATCACCTTTACGATCGACATCGAAGAGAACCTTGGCCCCGCCCGTCCGCTCCCTACAAAGCGCATGCAACGCATCGACAGTTTCGGTGCTTTGCCCAGAGATCGTTATGCGGATTGCCTTGGGCAACGAGACTGGAGCTTCGTCGAGCGGGATGATGTCGTTGGCCGTGAGCTTTGGATTAGCGCCTTCTTCAATGCGCACGCCCCCCCGAATCAGCACCGGAACCTCGAGCTTCACTTTCTCCGCGAGTTTCTTGTAGGCCTCGGGAAAAATCAGCAGTTCTACCTTCCCAAACCTATCTTCAAGCGCCGCTTGCGCCCAAAGCTCGCCTCTTCTTGATTTTGCAACTCGCAATCCCGAAATCAAACCCGCAGTCGTGATGTTCTCATCCTTCGCGGTAGATTTCTTCATGGCGGCAATGTCTTCTGTGGAGAGCGCATTCAGGTCGGCGAGCTTCTCTTTGTATTTTTCCATCGGATGCCCGGTAATAAAAAACCCGAGGATTTCTTTTTCCGCCGATAGCCGCGTATGTTCATCCCAGTCGGGCACGTTCGGAAGCGCGTCGTTCGCCGCCTGCGCGGTTTCATCCGCAAATACGCCGAACAGCCCGTGCTGTCCCGACTCCGCATCCCGCTGCGCTTTCTGGGCCTGTTCGATCGCCGTGTCGAGCGCCTGCATGAGCTGCGCCCGGCGACCGAAACAATCCAGGGCCCCGCTCTTGATCAGCGACTCCAGCACGCGCTTGTTCAAGAGCCGCAGATCCACTTCTTCGCAGAACTCGTAGAACGACCGAAAAGGCCGCCCGAGTTTCTTCCGTCCCGCGACAATCGATTCGATCGCATTTCCGCCAACGTTTTTCACCGCGGCCAGCCCAAAGCGTATAGCCTGCCCGTGCGGCGTAAAGTTCGCGTCGCTCACATTGATATCAGGCGGCTCGACCGCAATCCCCATCTCCCGGCATTCGTTGATGTACTTCACCACACTATCTGTGTCGCCCGTGATCGAGGTCAGCAACGCCGCCATGAAGTCGAGCGGATGGTGCGTCTTCAAGTACGCGGTGTGATACGCCAGCAGCGCGTACGCCGCCGAGTGCGACTTATTGAACCCGTATCCCGCAAACTGAGCCATCAGGTCGAAAATCTTTTCGATCTTCCTCGGCGGAAAACCGCGCTGCGTCGCTCCCTGCACAAAGCGCTCGCGCTGCTTCGCCATCTCCTCGGCGTTCTTCTTGCCCATCGCCCGCCGCAGCAGGTCCGCTTCGCCGAGGGAGTAGCCCGCGAGTTTGTTCGCCGCCTGCATCACCTGTTCCTGATAAACGATGACGCCCAGTGTCTCCTGCAAAATTTCCTTCAGTTCCGGTAACTCGTATTCGATCTTGCGGCGTCCATGCTTGCGCTCGATGAAGTCGTCAATCATGCCGCCCTGGATCGGCCCGGGACGGTACAGCGCATTCAGCGCGGTGAGATCTTCGATCGAGTTCGGCTGATAGCGGCGCAGAACGTCTCTCATGCCGTGCGATTCAAACTGGAACACGCCGGAGGTTAATCCCTTATGAAAGACTTTCTCGTAAGTCTCCTGATCTTCGAGCGGGATGTCGTCCAGCTTCAGATTCGTCCCTTTCTGCGCGATCAGTTTCAACGTGTCGTCGAGAATAGTGAGCGTCGTCAGCCCGAGAAAATCCATTTTCAGCAGGCCCATCTTTTCGATGGCCACCATGTCGAAGGCGGTGACGATTTCGTCGTTCTTCGTCTTGTGCAGCGGCACCAGTTCAATCAGCGGCCGGGGCGAGATCACGACGCCCGCGGCGTGCACGCCGGAATTCCGCACCAGGCCTTCCAGTTTCCGCGCCGTGTCGAGCAACTGCCGCACCTGAGGATCTTTCTGGTACGCCTCCTGCAGCGCCACGGACTCCTTGAGCGCGGCGTCCAGCTTGATATTCAGCGTGGCCGGCACCATCTTCGCGATGCGGTCCACGTCGCTGTACGGCATGTCCATGGCGCGCCCGACGTCCTTGATCGCAGCTTTCGCCGCCATGGTGCCGAACGTGATGATCTGCGCAACATTTTCCCGCCCGTATTTATGGGTGACGTATTCGATCACTTCGCCGCGCCGGTTCATGCAGAAATCGATATCGATGTCCGGCATCGAAATGCGTTCGGGGTTCAGGAAACGTTCGAACAGAAGTTCATGCTGCAGCGGATCGATGTTAGTAATCCCGAGCGAATACGCAACCACCGCGCCCGCCGCCGATCCGCGCCCCGGACCTACAGGAATGCCGCGTTCGCGAGCGTAGCGGATGAAGTCCCAAACGATCAGAAAATATCCCGAGAACTTCATCTGCTGGATGATGCCGATCTCGCGCGCCAATCGCTGTTCATAATCCGCAAGCGAATGTTTGAGCCGGCCGCTCGCGGCCAAAGTCCGCAGGCTCTCCAGCCGCCGGGCGAATCCTTGGCGCGTGATGTGCTCGAAATAACTGTCGAGAGTAAATCCGTCCGGAACATCGAAGTGCGGGAACGGGCTGGGAACCTTCTCCAATCGAAGGTTGCAGCGCTCGGCGATATCGAGGGTGCGCGAAAGCACCTGGGGCGCGTCCTTGAACACGCGCAACATCTCGTCGCCGTTCTTGACGTAGAACTGCGTGCCCTCGAACTTCATCCGGTTGGTTTCCTGGATGGACTTCCCGGTTTGAATGCACAACATCACATCCTGGGCGTGCGCGTCGTCTTCGCAAAGGTAGTGGCTGTCGTTGGTCGCGACCATGGGCAGCCCGAGATCTTTTTCCAGTCGAAATAAGTCGGAACGGATGCGGCGCTCCATGTCCAAGCCTTGGTCTTGAATCTCAAGGAAGAAATTCTCTTTGCCGAAGAGGTCGCGATAGAACCCTGCCGCCGACCGCGCCGCGTCGTAATTCCCTTCCGTCAGCCGTTCGGCCACTTCGCCCTTCAGACATCCGGAAAGCCCAATCAGCCCCTTCGAATGCTCCGCCAGAAATTTCTTGCTCACGCGAGGCTTGTAGTAGAAACCGTGCAGCGAGGCTTCCGAGGTGATCTTCACCAGGTTGCGGTAGCCTTCTTCGTTTTCGGCCAGCACCAGCAGGTGGTTGTAGGTGTCGCCGTCGGGCGGAGTGCGGGCGATGTCGTGGTCGTCTTTTTTGCAGATGTAGAGTTCGCAGCCGACGATCGGTTTGACGCCGGCCTTGTGCGCGGCATTTACAAAATGCACCGCGCCAAAAATATTGCCGTGGTCGGTCATAGCGACCGCGGGCATGCCAAGTTCATGAACCCGATCAACGAGTTTCTCGACGTCGCAAGCGCCGTCGAGCAGGGAGTAATCGCTATGCAGATGCAGGTGGACGAATTGGTTTTGGCTCATGAAGCTCTTGGCTGTTAGCTTTTGGCTCTTAGCGGATCGGATTCATTCTACCGACTGGAGGATATCGCGCAACGCCTGAAAGTGGTGCAGTTTGGTTGAGCGCGTTTAGCGCACGATCTGGAGCGAGAGCGATGGTCCTGGCACCTGAAAATCCACGCCGCGATCGTCATTCATCTTGACCGTGGCAGGAAGATCGAGTTGGGCGAGCGGAATCTTCTTCGCGGCTTGCGCGTTGAGCACCCAGAGCGTTCCACCGGCAATCGCGTAGTTCCGCACCTCTTCTACATGTTGGTCGCGGAAAACCAGCGCCGTCGCGGGTTCCTGCTCGAGCTTCGGCCGATTGCGCGCTTCGACATCGGCTTGCAGCCGGTCGATTTTTCCGTTCAGAGCCTCCACATCGCGCTGTAATCCCCCGTTTTCGCTGTCGTTCTCGCGATAGGGAGCGGAACGATACTCGTCCGCATACGCGTCCTGGTCTCCACTGTCATAGAGCGGATCGGAGTACCAGCCGTAATAAGGGTAGTAGGCCGCGTAAGGATAGTACTGGTGTCCGTAGGGACCTCGACGGTGGTAGTAGGGGTTCCCGATCTGAAGATGAACACCAGAACTGCGACTAACATTTCCGCTGTGAAATGCGCCGGGGGAGTGTCCGACAGACGAATGCCCGACAGACGAGTGTCCGGCACCTGAGGCGAAATGTGCACCGCCGCCCCCACTGCCGCCGCGCCGTTGTGCCCGCATGGGCAGGGCGAGCAAAATCAGGCTAAACGCCGCTATGGACAACCAGCGCCGCATAGCCACATTATAGCGCAATTTTGACTTGTTTCCTGACAGAGAAAATGTGCTCGGCCGCCGAAGAACAAAGCCCCTGGCCGATTTTCAGGGTACCCCGCAAGCTCTTATTTGCCCTTCTTTTTGCCCTTCTTCTTGGCCTTAGCGCTGGCTTTTGCCTTCTTTTTAGCGGCCGATTTCGTGGGCTTGGCAGGTTTGCTCGGCTTCTTGACGGCAGGAGCCTTGGCTGGCCTTCTCACCTTGGCAGGCGCGGCAGGCGTCGCAGGCAAAGGCCTTGCGGCGGCCAAGGGCTTGGCTGGAACTGCGACCTTCACCGGCATCGCGGCCGCCGGGGCGGACTTCTCTTTGACGGGGGGGACCGCGGTTGCCGTAACCGCCACAACTTTTCCTTTCCCCTTAGCGCCCGGCTTGCCGGCCGCAGTGGGAGCGGCCGCCGCCGCCGCGATCGCAAGCTTGGCTCCTCTGCCCCGCTTGGCGGATGGAGGTGGTGGAGGTGGCGGAGGTGGCGGCGCCAGTGGCTTCAGAAATTTCAGAGTCTCCGTCCGCGAACGCAGCTTGCCATCGAGCAACAGCATAAACACATCATTGGCGATTTTCGGATACGCCGGCATCTGCGGCGTGATGCGGAGTTCCGTCATCTCCGGCAACGGAATCTTCTGCTGCACCTGCCGCCACTTGGTAAAGAAATTCTTGATCTTCTGCGCCACTGCCTGCTGCCGCGCCGTGATGGCAAGAAATAGAATCATCTCGGGACGCGCCGATGACAGCAGTTGCCACGTCCGCGATGGCGTGGCCGCTTCCTTGCCGGTCAACCTCTTTGCGAGGCTGCGGGCGTTGTCCTCCAGATCCTTCCAGGCCGCAACCAGATCTTTGCGCGGAATCGCACGGCGCAAATCCGAAATATCTTTTTCGCCCAGCCGCTCGGTGAGGAAATAAAGCACTGCCGGCGCAACCTCCGGCGTATAACCAAGCTCGTTCATTTGTTGCCGGGTCTTCATCAGCGCGCCCAATCCGGCCGTGTCCACCTTGGCCGTGCTCCAGCGCGGATTCAGCACTTTCAGCCATCCCTCTTTTTCGTACGCCTTCAGGACGCCGTAAGGATCGTCTTCGTAAGCCAACTGTTCGATCTCGTATCCGATGCTCGAACTGCGGATGTACTCGATGTAGTTATTTTCTTTCGCCGATTCGTAACGCGCCTGCGTCCGCTCCTCGAGCGGCCAATGGAAGCGCGTGGTAAAGCGTGTGGCGCGGATCATCCGCGACGGCTCCTCGAGAAACGCATAGTTATGCAACACGCGGATCACTTTGGCTTCGATGTCGGCCGCGCCGTTGAACGGATCCATCAACAACCCGCGCGATCCCTCGTTCAGCGACAGCGCCATCGCGTTCATGGTGAAATCGCGGCGGCGGAGATCTTCAATGATCGTGGCCGGAGCGATCTGCGGAGGCTTGCCGGGCTTGTCGTAGCGCTCCGAGCGCGCCATCGCAATCTCGGCGCGAACCCCGCCAGGCAGCGTCAGCAGCAAGGTCCGCGTCTCGTCATCGGCGTCGCCCACCACCGCTCCCGCGCGCTCCAGATCTTTCTGGAGCTTGAGTGCGTTGCCCTGAACCGTGAAATCCAGATCGCGGATGGGAAAGCCGGTAATGATGTCGCGGACGGCGCCGCCAGTGAGATATAGGTTCATCCCGGCGGCCTTGGCAGCGTCCAGGACGAGTGCGACTGCTTTCTGTTGATCCGGCGAGAGCCGGGTTTCCAGCGTGTATATGTAGTCGGCCATGCCTTCCTAGTCGCCTTGCGGTGGCCCTTCGCTGGGCTGGGCCGGGGCGTTATTCACAGGTTTTCCACAAGGGAGCCGCACCGAAAATTGCCGAATCGCCCATCGGCGGAATCTAACTCCCTCTATACATTAGACTTATACCGCAAACTTGCAATTCTACAAACTAAAGAACTTAACACAAGGTTTACCGTTTGGCTACTGTGAAGGCACAAACTGTCCGAATTCATCGGGAAAGTGCGAGAATCGCATCTGAAGCTTCCATTGCCGCCGCCGACTGCGCTAGCACGTGCAGGCTTTGAAGGCCCTAGCCCCATGCCCTCGACCCACAAGAAAGTGATCGTGCGCAAACAGGACCGCGACTCCATCAGCGGTTACGTAGCTCCCGCCAACTTTGTGGTGGAGGGCAAGCTCGAACTGCTCAACACTTCCGGGAACGTGGTCGCCATCGACCTGCGAGAGATCAAGGCCGTTTATTTTGTCCGAGAGTTTTCCGACACCGACTTAATGCTTCGCAAGACCTTCACCACACGCCCCCGGACCGAAGGCCTGTGGGTGCGCCTGAAGTTCAAAGACAGCGAAGTGATCGAAGGCATCCTGCCCAACGACCTCACGCAAAATCCCCCCGAAGGATTCCTGATGAATCCTCCCGACCTGCGCTCGAACACGCAGCGTGTCTTCGTGCCTCGCCAAGCGTTGACGTCGGTGACGGTGCTCGCGGTCATAGGTTCAGCCAACCGCCGCCGCAAAGGCGGCCAACCCGATACGAGACAGGTCACGCTGTTCGAGCAGTAGCTCGTGTAGGGACGGGCGCCCTCGCCCGTCCAAGCCGAGCGCAGCTCGGCAGTTGCCTGCGCCCTACTTCCGCTACAATTTCCCGAGACACCGCCATGAAACTATCCGACATTGCCGCCGCCCTCAACGCCCGCATCGAAAACACATCTGCCAACACGGAAATCACCGGTGTGGCCGGCATAGAACATGCTGGCCCCGGCCAGCTCACCTTCGTGTCGAATCCCAAGTACAACACCGCCGCGAAGACTACCAAGGCTTCAGCGGTGATCGTCGCCGAGAATTTTCCCGCGATATCCACGGGAATGCTGCGCAGCAAGAACCCGTATCTAGCCTGGGCGAAGGCCATCGAACTTTTCTACCAGCCGCCGCGCTACGCCCCGGGAATTCATCCCACCGCGGTAGTTCATCCCAAAGCGAAGCTAGGCAAGAATGCGCACATCGGTCCTTACGTCGTGATTGACGAAGACGCCGTAATCGGAGACAACGCTGTCCTCCTGGCCCACGTCATCATCTATCGCGGCGTAACCATCGGCAATAATTTCTTCGCGCACGCCCACGCCGTGGTTCGTGAATTCTGCCAACTGGGAGACAACGTTCTGCTGCAGAATGGCGCCGTTGTAGGCTGCGACGGTTTTGGCTTCGCGAAGGATGAAGACACCATTGACGACAATGCCCACTGGCACAAAATCGTCCAGTCCGGCAACGTGGTCATCGAGAGCGACGTCGAGGTCCAGGCCAACGCCTGCATTGACCGCGCCAGCATTGGCGAGACCCGCATCGGGCGCGGCGCAAAACTCGACAACCTGGTCCACGTAGGCCACAGTTGCACGATAGGTCACGACACGCTGCTCTGCGCCCAGGTCGGCCTGGCCGGTACGACCGACGTGGGCAACAACGTGATTCTCGCCGGACAAGTCGGCGTCTCCGGCCACGTGAAAATCGGCGACGGCGCCATCGCCATCGCGCAAAGCGGCATCCCGCACGACGTTCCCGCCGGAGCCATGGTCAGCGGCTCCCCCGCCATCGATCACCGCTTGTGGTTGAAGTGCTGCGCCGCCTACGCCAAGCTGCCGGAGATCGCCAAGGCAGTAAGGAAGTTGTCGGGGCGGCAGTGAGTCTCCTCACCCGTCCTTACATAAAAGTGTCATCCCGAGCGAACCGGGGTCCCCATCGCGCCCGCCTTTGGCGCGATGGGGTGGAGAGGCGAAAGACCCATGCATTTGTCCGGTTGGTAGAGATGTCGTTCGTACCACTCGTCACTCAGATCGATCCAAGTAGGATTCACAGAAACAATCAACTGAACTTTCTTGATCCGAAGCCAGCCTTTGATGCGCTTCTCGCGGTCAATCGCGTTGCGCACATCATCGAAACTCTCGTAATAAACAAGTCGATCAATCTTGTAGCGCTTGCAGAATTCTGATCCGTTCCCAAACTTATGTTCCCAAACGCGCCGGCGAAGGTTATTTGTGACTCCAACATAGAGGCTCTGGGAGCGGTTAGTCAGGATGTAAACGTAGAAGTAGCGGCGGTCGCTGGAATGCATAGGTCCTTCGCTTCGCTCAGGATGACAGGATTTAGATTGTGCCCCGAGAAGACGCGGAAAGCAGTGAGCGAAGTACACCCAAATTGTGATGATTCGCCGCTCGTCTATTCAAGACCTTTGTCATCCCGACGACCTTTGTCATCCTGAGCGAAGCGAAGGACCTATGCATTTGGCCGCGCGAGGAGCGGGGCGGGTACCCTCGCTTCGTTTTGTGAAGGGCGGGATTCCACGTGTGCCGACCGCATGGGATTTCTCGCCGCCACCCAACCACGCTCCAAGCTTTCCTCAAACCCCTGCCCGGAGAACTAAAAATCCCCCGCCAACTTCCAGGAAGCCACCGTCGAGATCCCCCAGTTTGAGGAGAGCAGCCGAGGTTTGTGTTGAGCGGACACTCCTGTCCGGCGCCTTTGACCCGTGCCCCGAGAAGAGGGAGTGGTCGACATCGAATCGCACTGGACCGCAGCCAGACGCGAAAAGCAGGGAATCTATTCCACCATCCGGCGCAGCGATCCAGCCTAGGAGCCCCGCCCTTCGCTTCGCGATAGGACGGGCCACGCGCCACCCGCGGGGCCTTTGACTTTCTTGGGATGGTCAGAGACGACTCTCCCTTTTAATGACGCCGTTCGCTTCCCTGAACGCCTTGCTCTCGGCAGCCTTGTCGCTCAGGCCATCCCTCAGCGCCGCCTCGTAAGCGGAATTCCAAATCTTCGCCCACTGCTCCGCTTTGTCCTCCGGCACATTCGCCGGCACGTTCTCTGCTGTATAGGGCATGACTTACTCCTTCCACTTTTTCAGATGATTAATTGCCTTCTGAAGCACCGTATGTTCTCACTGAAATGCCTCAGTGCCACATTACAGCACTTGGCGGGTGGGCCACATTACGCGGGAAGTATAATGTGGGCTGATCGTCGAACGTTGACCGAAATAACTGTGGGTGCGCCACTTCTCGCGCTTTTCGAGAAGTGGCCTCCCGACTGCTCAGCGCATTCCTGCTGGTCCCCGATTTTTCATCACATTTACCCAGTGTGCGCCATCACAGACATCGAACCGTCCGTCGCCGACAATGGAGATCGACCTGTGTGTCAGGGCAAAGGTGCGCCCGTCAACCAAGAGGCCCCTCGAAGGCTCCCAGCCCCATTTGCCAGTAGCTCTTTGATAACTATATTCGTGGAAATGAGCGGGCGTCAGCCAGCCGCCAAAACTGCGAATTCCTATGAATTTTAGGAGAATAAAGCGAAGAATCAAGCTAAGCCCTTATTCCGGAATATTTTGAAAATAAGTCCTTTGCGCTCTAGATTTTGGCGGGATGAATCCCCCTAATCCCATGATTCCAATACCGGGGGGGAGGGGGGTAGTGGTAAACACGGGTTAATATCTAAGGAGTAAACACGAGCAGCAAACTGGCAGAATTGAATTTAACTCAGTATCCGACTTCGCGCCTTCCAGCCAAAAGCCAGAAGCTAAGAGCTAGCAGCTTACTCTCGCATCTCCGCCGGAAGCCCGCTATTGATCGCGGCCCGCACTTTGGCCATCAGGCAATCGCGTTCTCCGAAATCGGCGGGTTCGATGGGATCGTGAAACTGCACCGTCACCGTCCCCGGACGGATCGCAAACCGCGCTTTCGGCATAACTTCCTGGGTACCTGAAATCGTGATCGGCACCACTGGCACGCTGCACTGCTCGGCGAGATAAAACGGGCCTTTCTTGAAGGGCAGCAGCTTGCCATCGAACGAGCGCTTGCCTTCAACGTAGATGCTCATGTTCAGTCCCTGCTCAATGGCTCTGACTGCGTCGCGCACGGCGGCGATGCCCGCATCCCGATTTCCCCGATCAACGGGCACGAGCGAACCGATCAGCATGATCCTGCCGAGAATTGGAACCTTGAACAAGCCCTTCTTCACCATCACGGAAGTCCGGCGCGGGATCAGCGGCAGGGTGATGGGCGGATCGAGATTGGAGATGTGATTCGACATGAAGATATAAGTTCGCGCCGGATCAATTTTTTCGAGTCCCAGCGTTTGCACCTTCACGCCGGCGATGCGCACGCCCGTGAATGCGGCCCACATGCAGGTGCGGTACAAAAAATTGATGTCTTTAGTGAGATAAGTCCAGGGAATCGCCACGAGCGCCGCGAAAGGCAGCGCAGCGGCCCAAAACACCAGCATGAGAATGGTGCGAATCACTTATGTCTTCACCCCAAACGCCTGCACCCCGAGCCCGCGCAATCGTTGGGGCAGCTTCTCATAGATGCCGCCGAATCCGCCATTGGAAAGAATGGCAACCACGTCTCGTTCGCGCAGTTCGGGCGCGATCGCGTTCACGATGGCGTCGGCGTCGGCGAAGATGCGCGCTTGCTTGCCGTGCTTCTGAATCGCGTCCACCACGCGATTCAGATCCAGGCGTTCCGCCTCTGGAATCGCCTCCGACTTGAAGACGGCTGCGACCACCACCTGATCGGCGAGCGCCAGGCTGCGGGCCAGCGCGTCCTGCAGCACGTTGCGGCGCATGGTGTTCGAGCGCGGCTCCAGCACCACCCACAGGCGCGATTGCGGATAGCGAGCCCGCAGCGCCAGAATCGTCTGCTCGATGGCCGTCGGATGATGCGCAAAGTCGTCGATAATCGTTATTCCATTGACCTCGGCCTTCACCTCCAGCCGCCGCTTCACGCTGCGAAACGTTCGGAGAGCCTTCGCAATCACATCTTTCGAAATTTCATAATTCGCCGCCAGCGCCGCGGCCGCCGTCGCATTCCAGACGTTGTATTCGCCGCCGAGCGCGAATTCAAAGTCGGCCCAAGGTTTTCCATCGCGCACAACCGACCAGGAAGTTCGTTCCTCGCCCAGCTGCAGATTTGCGATTCTCCAGCCCGCGCGATCGCCCTTCGGAACCAAAGCCCCGTAACGTTCGACTGGGCAGAACGCTTTCTTCAGACAGCGGTCGATGCTCGAACTCAGGCTCGAACTCAGGCTCGAACCGGCGCTCGCACCCGAATCAAAGGCGACAATCCGCCCGCGTCGCGGAACCAGGTTCACCAGCCGCTTGAAGGCCGTCTCCACCGCGTCCAGATCCTTGTAGATATCCGCGTGGTCGAATTCAACCGAGGTGAGAATCACGGAATCCGGAAAGTAGTGCATAAACTTCGGACCTTTATCGAAGAACGCCGTGTCGTACTCGTCGCCTTCCAAAATAAAGTGCTTGCCTTCGCCTAGCCCAAAACTGCGGCCGAAATTTTCCGCAATGCCGCCGATCAGAAACGATGGCTGAAGGCCGGCGGTCTCGAAGATCCACGCCAGCATCGACGTCGTGGTCGTTTTGCCGTGCGTACCGGCAACCACCAGAACGTCTTTTCCTACCAGGAACTCGTCGTGCAGAATCTGCGGCAGTGAGCAGAACGGAATGCGCTCGTCCAGCACGCGCTCCAGTTCCACGTTCCCGCGAGAAAGCGCGTTGCCCACGACCACAAGGTCCGGCCGAGGATTCAGGTTCGCCTCCGCAAACGGCTGCGCGACGGGAATGCCCAATGATTCGAGAAACGTCGACATCGGCGGATATGACGCCGCATCCGAGCCGGTGACGCGAAAGCCCCGCTCTTGCAGCATGCCGGCGAGCGAAGCCATCGCCGTCCCGCAAATGCCGATCAGGTGAATGTGCCTGGGATTGCGCATTAGAGATTGCTCATTTGACCGTCGCCGCTTCCAGAATCCGCAGTTCCGCCGCGTCGTCCACGGTCAGTCTCGCCCGCACTCCAATCGGCAAAGTAATGTTCGCTCGCGAGACATGCCCGGACCGCAGCCCGAACGCCACCGGAATTCCCAGATCGCCAACAACTCGCAGCACAACCTCTTCCAGCGTGTAATCCTGATCGGGACTCTGCCGGCAGTCCAGCATTTCGCCGAAGACCATTCCCCGCACATCGTTCAGCTTGCCTGCCAGTTTCAGTTGCATCAGCATGCGGTCGATCTGGTAGGGCTTGGTCGCAACGTCTTCGAGGAAAAGAATCGTGCCCGCGGTTTGAATCTCGTGCTCCGTGCCGAGCGATGCCGCCAGCATCGAGAGGCAACCGCCATAAAGGATTCCCTCCGCCTGTCCCGGCAGCAGCGGCTTTGCTCCCGAGCCTTCCGCGATGCGCCACTCCGCCGCTCCGCCCACCGCGTTCTGCCATGAATCCAGATCCACACCGCCGGCAACGGCGAAATCCTTGGTCACCATCGGGCCATGGAAGGTCACGAAGTTCGCCGAGTCCGCCACGCAGCACAGCAGCGTCGTAATATCGCTGTAGCCGACCAGAATTTTGGGATGCGAAATGATCTTCATCGGATCGAGCGTTAGCGGCAGGTAGTTCGATCCGTACCCTCCTCGCGCGCAAATAATCGCGCGGATATCGTCGCGCACGAACATGTCTTCCAGTTCCCGTGCCCGGCGCTCCACCGAGCCGGCAAAGTAGAGATCGCGTTCCAGGATCGACTCGAAGTAAAACGGCTCATAGCCGGCGCGGCGAAGACCGTCGCAGCCCGCCTCCAGCATCTCGCGCTTGACGTTCGACGCGGGCGCAACAATTCCCACCTTGTCGCCCGGACGGAGCGCGCGCGGCTTGATTCGCGAATTCTGAGAAGCGGAAACCATCCAGGCTCGATCTTAAACGAAGAATTCTCCGCGACAGACGAGAGTTGCCGGTCCTCGGAGATAAACTTGATTCTCCCAGCGCACCGTCTGCGAACCTCCGGGCGCAATCACCGTTACCGGCGAAGCGACCCGCCCGCTCGCAATCGCGGCTACCGCCGACGCGCACGATCCCGTACCCGACGACTCGGTCTCTCCCACGCCTCGTTCAAACAGACGGATCTCGATTTCATTTGCGCCGCGGTCATTCGCACGGCGCACCACCACATACTCCACATTCGTGCCCTGCGGGAACTGCAGCTGCGTGCCGATCAGCGCCGCCTGGCGCTGCCATCCATCCGGAAAGTTCTGCACGAAAATCACGAAGTGTGGATTCCCCATCGAAACTTTCGTCCCCACCGCTCGCACCCCCATCGTCTCAATCGACAACTGGCCGCCGACCTCCGGCTGGCCCATATCTGCTTCGAACTCAAACGTGGAGCCTTGCCGACCCACAAGCCGGCAAGTCTTCAGTCCGGCGCCGGTGCGAACCACAACTTCCGTTTTGTCCGCCTGCGAACAAATCTCCGCCGCCACGCAGCGCGTGCCGTTGCCGGAAATTTCCGCCTCCGAACCATCCGCGTTGATCAGGCGCGCCCTCACGTCAGCTTCCGCATCCGGAAACAGCCATTCCACGCCGTCGGCCCCTACTCCGCGATGGCGATCGCACAACCGGCGGCTGAGCGCGCCCAAGTCACCGGAAGCGTGCGCACCTTCCACCATCAGAAAATCGTTGCCGCAAGCCGACGCCTTCGTAAAAGGCAGTTCGATGGTTGGATGAATCATGGTTGGATGAATCATGTTGGATGAATCATGGTTGATCGAGCGGATTCTATCACCGCCATTCGGCGCTTTCTGTACCGCTTGTCCGGAATGGTTAACGCGATTGATTCGTGGCGCTTCGCGCCGCATAGATGTGCGCATGTGGCTGCCCGGTTGCGTGAATTTCCGCCAACACCGTGAGATTGGTGCGGTTCACGCCGAGATCCACGGCATCGCCATCGAAGGCAATCACAAAATCCACGTATCGCGGCGGATCGGCCAGCGCGCGCTCCCACAGGCCTTCGGGATCCGATGGCCGCTTCCAGGGGCGATGATTTTCGTTATTCACCACCTGATGCAGTGGGATTCCCGCCTGCTCCATGACGCCCACATGTTCGCTGATGTCCATCAGGAACCGTGAGTTCCGTGGCAATCGGGCAATCTCGCGCTGCACCGCGGAATTCAAAGGGCTCCGGATTCTCCAGTTCCTTTGCGCCTCCTGCAAGCATTGCGGTCCCGCCTTCCATACCGACGCGTAACTGACCACGACCAGCGCAACGAGCAGCGCCAGTTTCCCGACCTGGCGCCAGCCGGAGCCAAGAAGAAAGACAGAAGCCGCCAGCACTCCGGTCGAAACCGCGAACATGGGCAGCAACTGGAGTCCATAGCGCTGGTTAAAGGCAGCAAATGGCCACCAGGTGTAGACATGAATTGGCACCGAGCCGTACGCAATCGAAAACGCGTAGAACACGAGCGGAATCCACAGCAACCGCAACACCAATGCAGCCGATTGCGCCCGCAGTTGCCATGCTCCGATTGCCAACGCCAAAAGCGCCGCCGCCAGCCAGAACCGGCCCCAGTTGCCATTCGCCATATTCAACTGCGCCGCTTTCAAAAAATAGGTGGCCGCGACTCCGGCATGGTGGAGCGCCGGATTCGGCGCACCCACGCGCTGTTCAATCGCCTTCGCCGAGTATGGGCCATTGGCAAACTCCAACGCATTCCCGTAGATCACCCGATTGAACGCCAGCCACAGGACGGGAACCACGGCAATGCCCAACAGGAATTTCACTGCTGCCCGCCGCAAGGCGCGATCGTCTAAGTCGTGATTCTGCCACCGCCGCAGCGCGATGACGACGACGGCCGCTCCCATCACACCCGCCAGAAACCATCCATCGTAGCGCGTGAGTTCCGCACCCACCAGACAGCAGGCGCAGCCGACCAGCGGAGTGCGCGCCACCGGCGTCTGGCGTCGATCTCCACTTTCATTTTCTCGCAGGTCGTTTTTTTGCAGGTCATTCTTCCGCAGGTCATTTTTTCGCAGACTCAGAATAAATTCCGCGAAGTACACGACGGCCCAGATAAATAGAGCAAGATAGAGTGACTCCGTCATGGCCGTTGCCTGCATGTAGATCAGGTTGGGATTGGCTCCATAAGCGAAGGCGGCGGCCAATGCGCTCACGCCAGCCGCCGGTTTCGTGCTCCCATTCTTGCAAAGCTCGGCTTCCAGCATGCCGCGCACCAGGCGAAATATTCCCACGACCCCGAGCACGTAGGCGATCATCGAAGGAATCGAACCGCCCGCGCCGTTCTGCCACATCGCATCCGAGAAAATGAACGGGATCATCAGCAGATGAGGCAGGGGCAACCATACCGTCCCCAACTGCAGCAGACCGGGCGTCTGCGAATCGAACACGCGGCGCGCGATATTGATATGCGCGACCGCGTCGCCATAGAGCAGAAGGTCGCCCCGTTGAAAGTAATAAAGAAAAGAAAACAGGGACACAAGGACAGCCACCCCGGCCACGCGGGCCGCGCTGCGGTCGCGAATAGGGACTGTGTTTGCAGTCACTCTACGCTCGCTCCGCGCTCATGTGGGCTCTGCCATGGCTTGAGGATAAACCGAATGGTCCTATTCCAAGTGCGTCAGTTCGCGGAACACCTGAAAGCGCCCCTCAATTTCACTGCGTGTAAGATTCTGCAGCCGCTCCGTCCCGAAACGTTCCACGGCAAACGATCCCATGACACCGCCGTAAAACAAGGCGCGCTTCAGCACCTCGCGATTGATCTCGCCCTGCGACGCGATATATCCCATGAATCCGCCGGCAAACGAATCGCCGGCTCCTGTCGGGTCCTTGACCTCTTCAATCGGCAGCGCTGGCGCGCGAAAAGGATGCGATCCAATGCCGAAGGCTCCCTCGCGGAAAAAAATGGTCGCTCCGTACTCGCCGTGCTTCACCACCAGCGCGTTCGGTCCCATAGCCAGAACTTTTCTCGCCGCGCGCGGAAGATTCTTCTCCCCGGCCAGCATCTTGGTCTCAGTGTCGTTAATCAGGAGAACGTTCACCAGCTTCAACGTTTCCGCCAATTCCCTGGGCGTCCCCTGGATCCAGAAATTCATGGTGTCGCCGCCCGTCAGGCGCACGCCATCCATCTCCAGGCGCACCGCCGCTTGCAGGGTGGGATGGATGTTCGCAAGAAACAGGACCTGCGTATCCAAATACTCTTTTGGAATACGCGGCTGAAACTTTTCGAACACGTTCAGTTCCGTGAAGTCGGTCTTGGCCTCGTTGGGGTTGTCGAAATACTGTCCGCCCCAGCGGAAGGTCTTGCCCTGGGCCCGCTCGATGCCGCGCGTGTCGACACCGCGATTTTTCAGTACGGCCTCGTGTTCGGGCGTAAAGTCTTCGCCCACGACCGCTACCATTCGCACTTCGGTGAAGTAACTGGCGGCCAGCGCGAAGTAAGTCGCAGCCCCTCCGAGGATGTCGCTCAGTCGGCCGGAAGGCGTGGCGATCGTGTCAAAGGCAACTGAACCTACTACCAGGATACTCATGCGCCTCCGTATGTCAGTCGTTAGTGGAGAGCCGGGCGCCCCGCCCGGCCGCCATACTGCCGGACGGGCGAGGGCGCCCGTCTCTCCACTGACTATTTCAGATACTTTCCCAATATCAACTGCAGCTTCTCTTTCGTCTCGGCCGGAATCTTGGCCGGATCGGTCAGAATGGCATTCGCCAGCGCCCTTCCGCACTTGCAGGAGCGCGTCTTCGGAATCGCCGACACGGTGGCCTTCAAGACTTTCGCGGCGTTTTCGGCGTTCTTTACCAGCACGGAGACAATTTGCTCCACGGTCACGGAATCATGATGCGGATGCCAGCAGTCATAATCGGTCACCATGGCGATGGTGACGTAGCAAATCTCCGCTTCGCGCGCGAGCTTCGCCTCCTGCAGGTTGGTCATGCCGATGACATCCGCGCCCCAACTGCGATAAACATTCGACTCGGCCTTGGTAGAAAACTGGGGACCCTCCATGCAAACGTAAGTCCCTCTCAGCTTCGCCGATACGTCTGCAGCCTGGCATGCGCCGCGGACCACCTTCGCCATCTCGCCGCATACGGGGTCGCCAAATCCAATGTGCGCCACAATGCCGTCGCCGAAGAAAGTATCAACGCGGTGGCGGGTGCGATCGAAAAATTGGTCGGGGATAACGAAATCGAGCGGCTTGTGCTCTTCCTTCAGAGACCCCACGGCCGAAACCGAAACAATGCGCTCGACTCCCAACTGCTTAAAGCCGTAAATGTTGGCCCGGAAATTCAGTTCGCTCGGCAGAAGTTTGTGCCCGCGGGCATGGCGCGCGAGAAATGCCACCTTGCGACCCTCTAGCGTCCCCAGAATATAAGCATCCGAAGGATCTCCAAATGGAGTCTGCTGCTCGACCTCATGCGCGTCGCTGAAACCCGGCATCTGGTACAAACCGCTGCCGCCGATAATGCCAATCTCTGCCTGCTGCAATTGCGCTCCTGATTGGGCTGGAAATGACTGCGGAACTGCCGATTATACAAGACGGAAACTCATGGCTTGCCGGCCGCGGCTTTCTCTTCCGGCCAGAAATCCCCTTCCACCCTTTTCGTCGTCTCGTCATCCAGACTTTCGCTGATCAGTACGGCGTCGCCGCGGACTTCAATCACTACGACTCCCTCTTCTGTCAGCCAGGCATGCCGTCCGCGCAAGGTTCGCCAGGAGTCGACCGGCGGCGCGTCGTCCGCAACTTTGCCATCCACTCCCAGCCCTTGCCGCTTCTGATACCGCTCGGCCAGCGATTTCGCGTACACCGCTGCGAACTCCGCCGCTTTCGCCGCGCTCGACCAGCGGGAAACGTACAGCAACGCGATCGGCGCCGATTTGTTTCCCTTCGGCCTACCGGCAAAGTAATACCCGCCGCGCCACTCCGGATACATCGCCCCGGCCTCATCCCGTCCCGCATATTGCTCAACCAACACATCAACGTCAAACTCTCCCATCGCGCCGATATCGAAGGGATCGTAGCCTTTAAAGTCTTTCTCCATGTCGATCATCTTCATCGGCTCCAGCTTCTCGTGCGCAAGGTAGGTCTCGGGCTCCATGATTTCGCGCGTCGTCTTCGGCGGATCCTTGAACGCGCCCGCATAAGCCAGCTCCTTTCCGCCCGCCTGCAAGAGCGCGGCGGTAAAGTCGAGTCCGTAGCGATACGGGAAGGTCAGCTCCTCTTTCAAGAAGATCGGAGCATCGCGGAATGCCGGAGAATCCGCCGTCCCGACCAGCATGCTCTGCTTGAGCGCGTCAACAATCTGCGGCGATTCCAGCAGCGTCTTTCCGGTCGGCGCCAGCGAATAGTCCAGCAGCACTACCATTGCTTGCCCCTCGACCACCGCCTGCCGCGCAGCCGATTCTTCGTCGCCTTCGATGTCATTCGGACTTGGATCATCTCTTTTATTGTCAGACTCTTCCGTCGATCCTTTCATCCACTTCTCGATGCCGAACGATTGGTCCTGGAGGGCGTGCGTCAGCTCATGCGCCAGCACTGGCTTCTGCGACTCTACGTCCACCCAGTTCAGCAAATTCACGGTTTTTGTTTTGACGTCGTAGTATCCCGCCACTTGCTCGCGCAGCATCGTCACCAGAAATTTGGACAAGTCGAAGTTGCGTGGGATCAATCCAAACTTCTTTAGGACCGCCGACGACCGTTCCAGGCGCTTGGCGTCCTTGTCGTCCTTCATGCTCTTCTCGATGTAGGACTGCACCTCGTCGCGCTTGGTCAGCCTGCGCTTCACCTTGTGCTTGATCGGGAGGCCAGTGTCCTGGCTGGCAAACTGCAGGATCTCGTCCACCGAGCGGAAAAGTTCCTTCGCCTCTTTGGGCGAGACGGTGGTTTCCGCCGCAGGAGGATTCTGGGCGGGCGCGGTCTGCGGCTGATCGTGATTCTGAGCTTTACTTTGGTCTTGGACCTGGAGGCCAAGATTATCGACGTTCTTGTTGCCGGCTGGAGCTTGCGGCTGGTTTTGCGACCACGCTCCGCAAGCCAGCCATGCGAATAGCAGGACAACTACGGCGGACTTCCACAACTTCATGTTCCCTCTGTCTTGAAAGCTTCTGTCTTAGAAAAATGATCGGGTACAGCAGTTCTCATCGGCTAGCGACTCTTTGCGCCACCCACTCGCCCGCCTCGCGCGTCCCCAACGTTCCGCCGATATCGGGCGTCGTTTTTTTCTGCCGCACGGCGTCAAGCACGGCGGCTTCGATCCTCTGCGCCTCGCCGGACATTCCCAGATGCGCCAGCATCATGGCCGCAGTCAGAATCGCGCCGAAGGGATTGGCAATATTCTTCCCCGCAATCGGCGGCGCGGAGCCATGCACGGGCTCGAACATCCCGATTTGCCCCAGTGAAGTGTGGCCAGGACGAATATTGCCGCTCGCGGCCATCCCCAGCCCGCCCTGCAATCCCGCAGCGAGATCGCTGATAATGTCGCCAAACATGTTGTTGGTGACGATGACATCCAACCCGCGTGGATCGCGCACCATCTGCATGCAGAGCGCGTCCACGTACATGTGCTGCGTCTCGATGTTCGGATACTCGGTGGCGACTTCTTTGAACGTGCGCTGCCACAGGCCGCCGGCGTGCGTCATGGCATTCGATTTATCGCACATCAGCGCTCGCCGCCGGGGCGAACCGTCCAGTTTCCGGTTGCTCGCGCAGTACTCGAACGCGTAGCGGATGATGCGCTCGACACCCTTGCGCGTGTTGATGTCTTCCTGGATCGCAACTTCGTCCGCCGTTCCCTGCTTGAAAACTCCGCCGAGGTCGCCATAAACGCCTTCGGTGTTCTCGCGAATCACGACGAAATCGAGATCTTTTGGTTCGATGCCTTTGAGCGGGCAAAGCGACGCATCCAGCAACCGCACTGGCCGGACATTGGCGAAAAGATCCATCTGGCAGCGCATGCCCAGCAGGATTTCCTTCGCGTGAATGTTGGAAGGCACGCGCGGATCGCCGAAGGCGCCGACCAAGATGGCATCAAAATCACGAGCCAACGTGGTGAAACCATTCGGCGGGACCGTAACTTTGTCGGCGAGATAGCGGTCGGCCCCCCAGTCGAACGACGACAATTCGACGGCAGCGCCAGCGGCCTTGATGACTTTTACCGCCTGCGGAATCACTTCTTTCCCGATTCCGTCCCCGGCAATCACGGCAATTCGCTTCTTCTTTTTTATTGCGCTCACGTTCGCAACGTTAGCACAGGCGTGGACCATTATTAAACTCGCGACCTCATTTACTGGCCGGTGGAGCGCCGGGCGTCCCCGCCCGGCGGGACGGGCGAGACGCCCGTCCCTCCATCATCAAATTGTCCACGCGGCACGGTAACTCACGCTGCGACGTTTTGCACACAGGAATCATCTGCTCATGGTGAGCGCTCATAGTGAGAAGTCGTGCGCCGGTCGATCACGCCCGTTCGTTATAATTAAAACTTGAACTTATGACTTCGACGACACTTCCTGGGGCGAACCCGACGGAGCAGAGCGGCGCGGTCAACGCCACTGCGCCCGACTTCGGCGATACTCGCGCCGAGTTCCAGGCGTTGCTCACAGGCTGCGGCCTCTATGACCTGAGTTGGCGTGCCAAGATCGTGGTGACCGGCGGCGACCGCGTCCGCTGGCTGAACGGCATGGCCACGAACAACGTTCGCGATCTTGCCCCCGGCCACGGCGTCTATGCCTTTCTGCTGAACGCGCAGGGCCGCATTCAGGCGGACCTCTACGTCTTCCAGCGCGGGGACTCGCTGCTGGTGGATACGGAACTTAGGCAGCGCGACAAAATATTGCAGCTGTTCGATCACTACATCATCGCCGACGATGTTGAAATCGCCGACATCAGCGACAAACTCACCGCGCTCGGCCTGACCGGGCCGGAATCGCGCCATGTTCTTGAACGCGCCGGTATTGCCGTTCCCGATCTCGCACTCGCACATATGCAGTTCGCGGACGTTCGGTGGCAACATGCCGGGCAGCAGAAGACCATCACGCTTTTGCGTTCGGGTGAAGAAGCGCGCGAGTCCTGGCAGATCTGGATTGCTCGCGAGCAGGCTGGCGATCTTTGGCATGAACTGCGGGGCGCGCTGGTCAAGGCGGGTGCGCGGCCCATCGGAACTGCTGCGCTGAATCTTTTCCGCATCTCGCGCGGCATTCCACAATTTGGCGAGGACATCCGCGAGCGCGATCTGCCGCAGGAAACCGGGCAGACGCGCGCATTGAATTTCACCAAAGGATGCTATCTCGGTCAGGAGATCGTGGAGCGCATCCGTTCGCGCGGCGCAGTACACCGGCAGTTCACCGCGTTCGTGGTCGAGGGCGCGCTGCCCGAACCGGGCGCAAAGATTCTGGCCAGAGATAATGATAATAAAGAAGAGAAAGAAGTCGGCGAGATCACCAGCAGCGTCGTTTTGCCTCTGCCCGGCGGAGATCGCCCAGTCGCATTGGGTTATCTGCGACGCGAGGCTGCTGGAAAAGATTTGCGCGCGGGAACGGCGGAGCTGAAACCGGCATCGCTGCCGATCGTGTGAGTTTCAAGAGACCGGGTAAACGGGAAGACATCGTGGGGTTGTTATCCAAATGACAGCTACAGAAATTCTCGATGCTCTTAAAGCAAATATTGGAAAGCGAGTCCGGGTTACCTTTGATGACGGAATTGTCCAGTCAGTGGACATTAGCTCTGTCGATGAAGAAGGTTTCCTGCATAGTGGCCCCGACGGGATTGATCCCCACGGCTTTTGGACGAGGTTCGAGGGCGTGACCCTCGTTGAACGCGAAAATTCAAACTGAGACACTACCGGTAAACCATATGGCTCAAAAAAGACGAGAAGAAAGCGAATTCAAAGTAAGCGACAAGCGCTTGTTCACTTCCGAAGGAGAACTTCGCGATTCCACCGAAGAACAAGCGCCGCCTCCAGCCGCGGCGACGGCTGCGGCAACGGCGGTCCCGGCGACAGCTCCGACGGCGGTGTCGACGAGTCCAGAAGCCGCGCCCACACCCGTGGTGCACGCACCGGGAGCGGATATACCCGAACCGCCCACCGCCTCCGAGCAGCAGGCCCAGCACGATGCCTACAAGCAGTCGTCGCGTGATCTCGATACGCGAGTCGAACTGAGCGGACATTCGGCGAAAGAACTCGAAATGAGTTTTGAGCGCTTCATGGCTTCGCTCTACATGACCGCCATGATGCAGCTCGGCCTGATGCACGAACAGGGCGGACAGCCCGGAGTGGACTTGATCGGCGCGCGGCAAACCATCGACACGCTGGGCATGATCGCCGAGAAAACCAAGGGCAATCTCACTCCGAAGGAGCAGGGATTCCTGCAGAACTGCCTCTATGAACTGCGCATGGCCTACGTGGAAGTGACCAACGCTCTGGCGCATCCTCCGCAGGCGCCCGGCCCAATCACAGGTACAAACGGCTGATGCAAGCGACTCTGACGGTATTAGGCAGCGGCACGTCGATGGGCGTACCAACCATCGGCTGCGACTGCGCCGTCTGCCGTTCGCCGGATCCGCGCGACCGCCGCACCCGCCCCTCCGTGATGCTCAGCTACCCTGATCCTCATGACCATACCCGCCACGTCCTGATCGACACCACGCCTGACTTTCGTGAGCAGGCGCTGCGCGAAAAGATCACGCAGCTCGATGCCGTGCTCTACACCCACACGCACGCCGACCACATCCTCGGCATCGACGATCTGCGCCCTCTGACTTATCGGCACAAACCGGGCAAGCTGCCTCTTTATGCCACGCCGCGAGCCTGCGAATTCCTGCGCAACATGTTCCGCTACATTTTTGAAGCGAACTACAAGTTTGGCGGACTGCCGCTGGTCGACCTGCTGTCGATCGAAGGCCCCGTCGAACTGTTCGGCGCGCGCTTCGAGCCGTTGACGGTAATTCACGGCGAAACCCCGATCCTTGGTTTCCGTTTCGGATCGGCCGCCTACCTGACCGATCACAGCGAGGTCCCGGCCGAAACGCTGGAGAAATTGCGGGACCTCGACATTCTGTTTCTGGACGCGCTGCGCTACAAGCCGCATCCCACGCATTCGACCGTCGAGCAGTCGCTGAAGATCGTGGACGCGGTGAAACCAAAGCGCACGTTTTTCACGCACATCTGCCACGACCTGCCGCACGAGGCGACCAATGCCGCGTTGCCGCCTGACGTGCGGCTGGCGTTTGACGGAATGAAATTGGAGTTCGAGATTTGAGTTCACCGCCAAGACGCCGAGAACGCCGGGGTTTTCTTGGTAAAGATTTTCTCGGCGCTCTCGGCGTCTCGGCGGTGAAAGAGATTTAGGGTGCGAACTTTCCATAAACTCGACGATGTTCCCCGCGACTTCGGGCCAGCGCTCGTCAGCGTCGGTAACTTCGACGGTGTGCACCGCGCGCACCGGCATGTTCTGGATGAGATCGTGCGGCGAGCGAAAGCCGGGAACGCGCAGTCGGTGGTGGTCACCTTTGAGCCCCACCCCGCCCGCATTCTGCGTCCCGATCACAACCTGAAGCTGCTGACTCCGCTTGCAGAAAAACTACGCCTGCTCGAAGCTACCGGCATTGACGCGGTTCTATTGCTCCCCTTCTCGCGCGATCTTTCACTGATGACGCCGCACCAGTTTGCCCATGAGATTCTGAAGAAGCGACTGCATGCCCGTGAAGTTCACGAAGGCTACAACTTCCACTTCGGCCACAAGGCAGCGGGAAACATCGAACTGCTGCGCGAGCTGGGCAAGGATAAAGAGATGGGATTTGAAGTGCACGATTATCCCGAGATGCGCCTGCGCGGCGAGCGGGTTTCGAGCAGCCACATTCGTAGGTTGCTTTCTGAAGGCCGGGTCAGCCGCGCGCGCCACTTGCTGGGGCGTCCATTCAGCATTCTCTCCACCGCCGGCCGTGGACGCGGATATGGGGCGAAATATACCGTCCCGACGATCAATCTGGCGCACTACGAAGAACTCGTCCCCAAGGATGGCGTGTACATCACTCGTACGCGAATCGGCAGCGGCAATAATAGCGACTGTTTCGATTCGGTTACGAACGTTGGAAACCGCCCTACGTTTGGCGCCGAGTCTTTTGCGATTGAAACGCACCTACTGAATTTTCATCCGCTCGAACTTTCCGCGGAGACCGAAGTCGAACCCCACTTCCTCGATCGCCTGCGCGACGAGATCAAGTTCCCGTCGGTCGACGCGCTGAGAGAGCAAATCGGACGGGACGTGGCGAAGGCCGAGCGCTACTTCCGGCTCTTGCGATAGCTTTTGCTAATTCTTCCCGGCTGGCCGCTGACTCACTCAATCGGCTCGACCACCAACTCCTCGCCCCGAGCCCGTTCCGGCAACTGGATCAGCACAATCGCTACCAGCACCAGAACGATTCCCGCCGTTTGCATTGGCCGCAGTAACTCGCCCAGCACAAGCGCCGCGATCATGATACTGAACACCGGCTCCAGGCAACTGGTCACAATGGCGCGGGTCGGCTCCAGGTGCTGCAGCCCGGCGAAGTAACAGGAAAATGGCCCGAGCACGGAAACCAACGAAAACGCCAGCATGAATTCCCACTGCTGCCGGCCATAGTGAGCAGCGACAATTTTCCACGGAGGATTTACGAAGATCCAAAATGTTGAAGCGGCGACCAACACCCACAGCAGCACTTTCCAGCGGTCATAGCGCGCCAGCAATGTGTGTCCGCCGACGTTATAAAACGCAAAGGAAAAGGCAGCCAGCAGTGCAGCCGTGACTCCGACCGCGTCCAGGCGGAAGCCGCCCGAGCCGACAAAGCCGACCGCCAGCGCGCAACCCACCACGGCCAGCCCCACCGCCGCGCTTCTCCTCCACGAAGGTCGCTGCGCTCCGCGTGCCACGGTATAGAGCAGCACCCAAACCGGCGCCGTGTATTGCAGGATTATGGCCGTCGCTACGTTCGTCCGTTGAATCGCGAGGTAGTAGAAATAATTCGACGCCGCGACTCCCAGAATTCCAAGCAGTAAAAACCGCACCAGGTCGCGCCCGGGAATGCGCAGCGCGGACGCTCCTCTCCGCGCCAGCAGCACGGGCAATAACACCGCCAGCGACAAAGTTGTACGGCTCTGCGACAGGATCAGCGGATCGATCTTTTCTAGTGAGGCGCCTAGTGATGTTCCGAGCGACGTCCCGCCCGGCAGCAGATGCCCAGTGAATGCGGCGCGACCGAGCGTCGCCGAAATTCCCCACAGAAAGGCCGCAGTCCCGATATAGAAGTAACCCCGCAGCGGATGAGTGCCAGGCTTCACGAAACGTGCTCAATGGTGTAGGTGATCTTCGCAGTCTTCTCCAGCATGGCGGAAACCGAGCAGTACTTCTCTTTCGAAAGCCGGACCGCGTCTTCCATGGCTTTCTGCGACACCTTCCCCCGAACGAGATAGGTCAAGTGAATCGAGGTATAGACGGCGGGATAGCCGTCCGCTCTTTCGGCCTTAGCCCGCACTTCTAGCCCGGTGAACGGTTCGCGTTTCTTGCGGAGAATCCCCACCACGTCCGAGGCGGTGCAACCGCACAGACCGAGCAACACTAACTCCATCGGAGTGTTGGCGGTTTTCTCGGCTGCGGTATCCATCACGATCGAGTGCCGCGACGTTGCCGAGCCTACGTATCGGTCTTTGTCCGTCCAATTTACTGAAGCTTCAATCATGGTGCCTCTCGTTGTCTCTCGTTGTCTAACAACGGAGCGACGGGCGTCTCGCTCGTCCAACTGTATGAAGGCCGGGCGAGGACGCCCGGCGCTCCACTATCTTTGTTAGCGGCGGTTATCCGTCATCGGCTCGGGATGAATCAGTACCCGGAACAGTTCCGGCGCGTCGTGTTTGAAGCGGATCTCGAGCGATGTCTGAACGTCGTGCACTCGCGAAAGCGGCATATCGTCGGGCAGCGTGCAGTGGCAGGAAACATACAGCCGCGCGCGCACCTTCTTGAACTGGAATTCGTGCACGTCCATCACCTCGGGAAACTCCTTCACAATATCCTTGAGCCGCTGTTCCAATTCCGGCTCGCGAACGATCTGCTCTCCGGTTTCAATCGTCGCCGGCTCACTCTCAATATGCGTAAGGATGGTCGCAATTTCCGGGATCTCGGTGCGCATCTCGGTTTCCAGCCGGGTAACTTCATCGTGCGCCTGCTTCATGCTGAGTTGTTCGTCGAGTTCCAGATGCTGTTCCACATGCAACTGCCCGTTCAGGTCCTGCACACTGATGTCGTGCACATTGAAATTGTGGCGGGTCGCCACGGCGCGGATGCGGTCAAAAATATTTTCCGTGCGCCGGGCCCGCGGGACGGTGTGCACCATCACGTCAGCATCGGGCAAAACCTCGCGCACCCGCGACCTCACCGCATCGGACACCTGCTCGGAGCGCTGGAACGTGAAATTACGTTCCAGTCCCACCGAAACGTCGGCGAAGTAGCCGTTCCCGGCTTTCCGGAACCGGACTCGCTCCACCTCGAGCACGCCCTCGACGGTCCCGATCCGGTCGAGAATCTGGCTGCGCACGCCGGCTGGCGCGGCATCGAGCAGCGCATCCGCCGTTCTCCGCGCCAACCGCCAGCTCACGGAAATCACCACGCCCGCCACGAACAGTGCGGCAATCGGATCGGCCTGGCGCAGCCATCCCACGTGATAGCGGCGCCCCACCGCGACCAGCGCGAGGCCCAGGATCACTACCGCGCTCGACCAGATGTCGGTTGAAAAATGAAGCGCGTCGGCTTCCAGCGCCTGGCTGTCGTACTTCATCGCAATGCGTCCGAGGGCGCGGGAGCGCCAGGCGTCGACTGCGATCGACAGGAGCATGACCAGGAACGCAGGCACACTCGGCTCGATTTCCACGCTGTGGAAGAACAGCCGCCTGATCGCTTCATAAACGATCCAGACGCAGGTCATTAGCAGCAGACCGGTTTCGATGAAGGCCGAAAAATTCTCGAACTTGCCGTGTCCGTACTGGTGATCGGCGTCCGCCGGCTTGTCAGAAACCCGCACCGAAAAAAACGTCACCAGGGCCCCGACCAAATCCAATCCGGAGTGTGCAGCCTCCGATAAAATTCCGAGCGAGCCGGTCGCGATCCCCACAACAATTTTCAAGATGGTGATCACCAGAGCCGCCAGCACGGAGTTTCCGGCGACGGCCCGCTTTTCGCGAAGCATCGACACGGAACTGAATAGGGCCCGAATTTCTGGCATAAACCTCATTATCGCTTTGGATTCGCCCGCCGCCAACCCCTTGCGCCCACCCCTTGCCCGGTCTCCGGCGGGACATGCTACGATGACATTCGTCGCAATTTCTCCCTGGAGGATCCTGATTCATGCGTTTCCAGTGCCTCGTGTGTCTCTTGCTCGCCGGCTTGGCCTACGGACAAGCTGCGCAACCGGCTACACCTCCCACCGCCGGAGCGAAGGCGGAACAAAGCGTTTCCGCCGCCCCCGATAAGGCCCCCGAAGTAAAAGTTGGGCCTGAGGATGCGGTGATCACGCTGAAGAATTTCTGCGCCAATGCCACCCAACAGGGCGACGCCTGCAAAACCGTGATTACTCGCGCGCAATTTGAGAAGCTCACCGAAGCGCTGCAGCCGGGAATGTCGCCGGCCATTCGTCGCCAGCTCGCAACGCGGTATTCGGCGGCATTGAAGATGTCGGCCGCGGCGGAAAAACGCGGCCTTGACAAAGGGCCCAAGTTCGACTTGTTGATGAACTATGCGCGCGTGCAAATTCTTTCTCTGGAGCTGGCTGGCGCTCTGCGGGAAGATTCCGGCAAAGTTAGCGACGCCGATATCGAGGACTATTACAAGAAGAACGAAGCCTCATACGAGCAAGCTACCTTGGCGCGGATTGTTATTCCCCGCGCAAAACAGATCAAGCCGCCGGTCGCGACTCCGAAGGCCGGGGAAAAGGCCGGGGCGAGCCCGACTGCGACGCAACCGCCGACCGCGGAGCAGCAGAAAGCTGCGGAAGAAGCGATGACGAAACTCGCTGCCGATCTCCGCGCCCGCGCGGTTAAGGGTGAAGACCCCGACACCCTGCAGAAAGAGGCCTACGCCGTCGCTGGTCTTCCCGGCAATGCCCCTGGCACAAAGATGGAGAAGGAGCGTCGCAGCATGCTGCCTGCGGGCCATCAAGCGGTGATGGATTTGAAGCCCGGCGAAGTGTCTGAAGTGATCTCCGACCCCAACGGCGGGCACTTCATCTACAAGCTTGTCAGCAAAGAGACCTTATCTCTGGATACGGTAAAACCGGACATCCAGAAGATAATTTCCAGCCAGCGCTATCACGACAGCATGCAGAGTTTTCAGGGCAATGTCGACCTGAACGATGCCTACTTCGGCCCCGCCCGAAATCCTGGCATGCCGCCACGCCCCATGGGAGCAAAGCCGTCCGCCCAACCGGCCGTAGACCCCGACTAAATGGAAACGGCAAAGCCAACCATCATCGTCACCGGCGTTTCGGGTAATCTTGGCCAGCGGCTTCTGCCGCAGCTCTCGGATTACACGGTAGTGGGCATCGATGTCACGCCCCCCACCCACTCCCCGGTTGACCGCTTTGTGCCGCTCGACCTGGGAAGAGAAGAGTCCACCCGCGAGTTGCTCCTGCTGCTACGCGAGTTGCAATCTGCGTCTGTGGTGCACCTGGCGTTTGTGATCGATCCCCAGCGCTCAGGAGTTGTGGACGCCGACCGGATGTGGCGGATCAACGTGGCCGGCACAGCTCGGGTGATGGAAGCGATTGCCGAAGCCAACCGGAACGCTGCAAACACCATTCGGCAGTTTATTTTTCCCAGCAGCGTGTCGGCGTATGGCTCCGACCTGCCCGCACCTGTCACCGAAGACTCGCCGCTCGGCGCTCACACGCTGGCTTACGCGATCCACAAGAAAGAAAGTGATCTGGTCGTGCAGCAGCGCGCGCCTTCCCTGCGCGGATGCGGCGTCTTCATTCTGCGTCCCCACATTTTCGCCGGAGCCAGCGTCGAAAATTACCTGATGGGAGCCTTCCGCGGAACGCCCAGCGGGAAGGGGCGGCGCGCCGCCCGTATGCGCCAGTCGGCGAAACGCCTGCCCTGCATGCTGCCCTTCGGCCAGAAGTATCTGGACAACAAAATCCAGTTCGTCCACGTCGACGACATGGCCCGGCTGATCGCGTGGATATTGACGCGGGAACCGGAAGCGCAGCGGCTGACCATCCTGAACGTTGCCGGACGCGGCGATCCTTTGACCTTCGCGCAGTGTATCGAACTGGCGCGCGTCAAATTGCTGCGAGTCCCGGGCCGGTGGGGCATGCGCCGTGTTCTGCAGCTTTTGTGGGACTGGAACATCTCGGCGATTCCGCCGGACGCGGTCCCTTACATGACCGGCCAGTACATCATGAACACCGACCGGCTGAAGAAATTTCTCGGCGACGACTACGAGCGGGTGATTGAGAAAACGAATTTCGAGGCGTTCGCGGATTCGTTCCAGAAAAACTAAATAACAATTTGACCGCCGAGATCGCTGAGTACGCAGAGAATTTTCCAGAACAACACCCAAGAATCTCTGCGTACTCAGCGATCTCGGCGGTTAAAGATCTTGACTCTCTTTCACTCCCCGGTACAGCCCCGCAACGCCAAACGTGTACGGAGTCCAGGAAGCCTCGCGGAACCCGGCCTGACGCATGTGCCCGAGCATTTCCTCTGGCGCGGGAAAGCGCTCGACCGATGCCGGCAGGTACGCGTATGGACCTCTGACTCCCGAAAGCACCGTCCCGACCGCTGGAAGAACTTTCTTGAAGTAGACGCGGTAGCAGTGTCCGATCAAGCCGCCTGGCTGTCCGAAATCCAGGATGCCGCATTCTCCGCCGGGAGCGAGCACCCGTACTATTTCACGCAACCCCGCGTCGTAGTCGGCCAAGTTTCTAAAACCGAATGCCGACGTCACCAGATTGAAATGTCCATCGGGAAACGGCAGCCGCAGAGCGTCCGCTTCGATCCAGCAAAGCGTCGCGCCGCTTCCCTTCTCCGCCGTCTTCGCCGCCGCGCGCTGCAGCATGGCGTGAGAAAAATCCGCGCCCAGAATCTGCGCAGATCCCGAGCGCGCGCGCTTGCGCAAAGCGAACGTCATGTCTCCGGTGCCGCAACAAAGATCCAGGACGCGAGCCTCGGGACACTTCAGAATGGCATCGAACTTGCGCGCCGCGCGCCACCACCACAACCGGTCAATGTTGAATGAAAGAACGTGATTCAGCAGGTCATAGCGCGGCGCAATGGAGGTAAACATCTCCCGGACGGCCGCCGCCGCCGACTCGCGGTCTTGCGTGCCTGCGGGAGCCGCGCCTGCGATCCGCTGATTTATCTCTTGATTCATATGACGGTTGCCGGTGGAGAGCCGGGCGTCCCCGCCCGGCCGCCATACTGCTGGACGGGCGAGATGCCCGTCGTTCCACCAGATGTCACAGTACTAACTCCGCGCCAGTTTTCGAATCTCGTCTATCGCCGAGCGCACGATTGCCTCCGGCACGTCGCGCGTGATCTCAACCTTGCCGATCTCCCGCGGCAGAATAAAGTGCACCACTCCCTGCCGCATCTTCTTGTCGGAACGCAACCGCTTCAGGATGCTTGCGGTCTGCAACTTCATCCGCGGCAGCCTGCCAAAGCCAAGCACCGCGTTCGTAATGCGTCCCGCCGTCACACTATCCAATTTGCCGGTGGAGAGCGCGATGTGCGTCGCCGCAATCATTCCCCACGCCACCGCCTCTCCGTGGAGCAACTGCGTGTAGCCTGTCTCGGCCTCAAGCGCGTGTCCGATCGTGTGGCCGAAGTTGAGCACTTGCCGCAAACCGCCTTCGCGTTCGTCGGCACTCACCACCGACGCCTTCAAAAGCACCGAATCGGCAATCACTTTCTCAACCAGCACGGGGTCGCGATCCAGAATCTCGCGGCGCCGGTCTTCAAACAGCCGGAACAGTCCCGGATCTCCGATAATGCCGCACTTCAGCGACTCGTACAGGCCGGCGTAGTATTCACGCGAAGGCAGCGTCTCCAGAACGGCGGGGTCGATCAGGACAGCGCGCGGCTGGTGGAAAGTCCCGAGCAGATTCTTCCCCGACACCAGGTTGACGCCCGTTTTCCCGCCGATCGCCGCATCCACCTGCGCCAACACGGTCGTTGGCGCCTGGATGACATCCACGCCTCGCATATAGATCGAAGCCAGGAACCCGGTCACGTCGCCGACCACGCCGCCGCCGAGCGCAATCAGCGTTACCCCGCGATCTGCGCCCCGCTTTACCAGTTTCTCCGCCAGCTTCTCCAGCGTCGTCAGACGTTTTGAGCGTTCGCCATCGGGCATTTCGAGTATGTCGGTTTCGACTCCCGAGGCCGACAGCGATTTCAGCAGGATTTTCGCCCAGCGCCGCCTTACGGGCGGGACGGTGACCACAAACGCGCGGCGATTTTCAAGAATCTTGCCCAGGCATTCTCCGGCACGGGCGAGCAGGCCGTTTTCGATGAGCACTTCATAGGATCGCGACGGCGTGGCGACTGGAATGCTAATCATGAATAGTCATCATAGCGTATGGGCGCTGTGTCCTCTGTGTCCCCCTGTGCTTGAAGGTCTTGACTTTGCGAACGCCAGTAGCGGATTACTCGGCCGGCTTCTTTTGGGGATTCACTAACGAGACGATGACGGAAGCTCCTAAAACAAGAAGCACGATCGTTAGCGCCCACCCGGTCGGAATGGTCACGTAGTGCGACGCCAGCATTTTGATTCCGATAAAAATCAGCACCACCGACAATCCGTAATGAAGGTAACGAAACAGGTCCATCATTCCCGCCAGCGCAAAGTACATCGAGCGCAGACCGAGAATGGCGAATACATTCGACGTATAGGCAATAAATGGGTTCAGAGTGATGGCGAGCACCGCCGGGATCGAATCCACCGCAAGAAGAATATCGCTGGTCTCGACCATCAGTAGCACCACAAACAGCGGAGTAGCGTAAAGTCCGTTCCTTTGCTCTGAAAATCGCCGTGTAAAGAGCTGCCCGTCCACATATTCTTTGGTCACGGGGAAAGCTCGGCGGAAGAGGCGCAGAACAGGATTTTTCTCGGGATGGATTTCGGTTTTGCCCTGCCGCAGCAGCTTGAGTCCGGAATAAACAAGCAAAGCTCCGAATGCGTAGGTGATCCAACTGAAGCGCCGGATCAGGCTCACGCCCTCCACGATGAACACGCCCCGCATGACGAGCGCCCCGAGAATTCCCCAGGACAGCACCTTGTGCTGGTACTCTTCGGGCACCTTGAAATAGCGGAAGATGACGAGAAATACGAATAGGTTGTCGACGCTGAGCGACAGCTCGATGACGTAGCCGGTCACGAACTGCAGCGCCTGCGCCCGCCCGTGCCAGAACAATACCAGCACCGCAAACGCGGCCGCCAGCGCGATCCAGGCTCCCGACCAGGCAAGCGCTTCGCGAAAGCTGACGCGGTGGGAGCGACGATTCAGCACGCCCAGGTCGAGCGCCAGCATCGCCACCACAAACAGGTTGAAAAGAATCCAGCAGACGAGCACAGGGAATCTTACGAGAATCAGGTGACAGGTGTCAGGTCTCAGGAAAACCCTAGCCACCGGCAGCCAACCTACAGTAAAGAGAAACAGCAGTTTTTCCTTGACGGGCGCTGCTTTCAGGGTGGGAACCGCCTCAGCGCAAGCGCAGAATCTCGACCGTGATGTTATCCGGGCCCCCGCGTTCCCGAGCCAGTTCGATCAGCTGGCGGCCCGCTTGTTGCGCGCTATTGTTTTCCACGGCGTCAAGAATCTCCGAGTCGTGTACTTGTCCCCACAATCCGTCGCTGCAGATCAGGAGCACGTCCTTCGGGCGCAAAGGCTCCGGGTGTCCGGGCGAGTCCATAATGAGATCGGGGTTCGTGCCTAGAGCTGCGGTCAGAATGTTCCGTTGCGGATGATGTTCGGCTTCTTCCGGGCTGATCATTCCCGCCTCAACCAGCCGCTCCACATAGGAGTGGTCGTGCGTTACGCGCTTAATCTGGCCCTCGCGGATCAGGTAGAGCCGGGTGTCGCCAACATGCACGTAGTAGAGCGCGTCGTATTGCGCATCCCCGTCCGCAACCCTGACAATCGCCGCCGCCGTGCAAGTCGTTCCCATGCCCCGCAGTTCCGGATGCGCAAAGCTGTATTGCCGGACTTGCTCGTGGGCTGCCTGCAAAGCCGCAACTAGCGCTTGCTGCGGGTCGTCGCCGCCAAAGTCGCGATAGACCGCCGTCAGCGTTTCCACTGCCAGCCGGCTCGCTTCCTGACCGCCTTCGTAGCCGCCCATGCCGTCCGCTACTACCGCCAGCCGCCCCTTGCGCAGGAACTCCCGGTCGTCCTCCGGCTCCCAATAACCGAAGGAATCCTCGTTATTCGTACGCACGCAGCCGACGTCGGATTGGCTCGATACCTCAATTCCGGCGCGAACCTTCATCCGGGCACGACTTCAATTGCGGGGATGACAAGCATAGGCAACGATTGCATTCACAGGCAAGCTGAGGATTATAAAGGTTGCGGGCAGAACGCTCAAACAGAGCATTGCCGAAGTGCGACGGCAGAAGTCAGCAACCGCCGAATTCCACGATTTTCACTTCTGCAATCCGGCCTCTAACTTCTACAATCACTCTTCTACAATTACTTCATGTCCGATCAACCGGTACCGCCGCCGCAGCAGCCTCCACCCCCAACCGAGCCGATCACCGAGTTTCACATCGGCGACGAATTCGGAACCGCCAAGCGCAATCTTCCGCCCGCTGGAATTGTCCTGATCTGCATCGCTGCCGTCGCTGTAATCGTGGGAATCTTCGCTTTCAAGGAACGGCCGAAACCGCAGGGCGCGGGTTCGATCGATTTCGTGGCCGCGGCCGAAGTGCCCGGCCAGAACATGATCCTGACCGCCATCACCCTGACACTCCGCAATACGGCGGATAAACCGCTGTGGATTCACACGCTCAAAGCGCAGCTCACTACCGCCGACGACAAAACCTTCGACGATGACGCCGCTTCTGCGGTGGATCTCGACCGCTATTTCCAGGCGTTCCCGGCTTTGAAAGAAAGTTCCGAGCCGCCGCTTTCGCCCGAAACCAAGCTGCTGGCCGGAGCCGAACAGAGAGGCACCATCATTGTCAGTTTCAAGGTCACCCGGGAAGCTTTCGATCAGCGCAAATCCCTGACGGTCACGATTCAACCCTATGACCAGGTGTTGCCCGTAGTATTGAAGTAATGCGGTGGAGCGACGGGCGCCCTCGCCCGTCCAGTGTGGATGGGCGAGGGCGTCCGGCTCTCCACCAACAATTCACGCGTCACTCATTCTCGAGTTGTTGACGCGCTTGCGCAAGCGCGGCCTGCTGAGCGCCGCTCACCTTCGGATACTTCAAATTCATACGCTTCAACGCATCCACCACAGCGTGCGAGACCACCAACCGTGTGAACCACTTGTTATCCGCCGGCACAACGTACCAGGGTGCGTGCTCACTGGCCGTGTGCCGGATCATATCCTCATACGCTTCCTGGTATGCGTCCCAGAATTGGCGTTCCTTCACATCGAACGCAGAAAACTTCCAGTTCTTGTCCGGCGTGTCGAGCCGTTCCATGAACCGGCGCTTCTGCTCTTTCTTTGAAAGGTTCAGGTAGCACTTCACCACCGCAATGCCGTTGCGTGTAAGGTAGCGCTCGAAAGTATTGATATCTTCAAAGCGCTCCTGCCAGATATGTTTCGTGACCAGCACCTTCGGCATTTTCTCGCTTTCCAGAAGCTCGGGGTGGATGCGCACCACCAGCACCTCTTCATAATACGACCGGTTGAAGATGCCGATCCGTCCTCGCCCCGGCACGCATTTCATGCAGCGCCAGAGATAGCCGTGGTGCAATTCTTCCACCGAGGGCGCTTTAAATGACCACACTTGCACTCCTTGCGGATTCACGCCCGACATGACGTGCTTGATGGTTCCGTCTTTCCCGGCTGCGTCCATGGCCTGCAAAATCAGCAGCAGGCCCCAACGGTCCTGCGCCGCGAGAATGTCTTGCAGGAGGCTCAGTTCTTGGACGCCATCCGCCAGCAGTTTTTTCGCGTGCGGCTTCAGTTCCGACCCAAGCCCGTGCGTATCCGCGGGATCGTAATCCTTGAGGGTGAAGTGTTTCCCGTCTTCGATGCGGTAGCGCTTGAGCAGTTTGTCGATTTTCATAGCTTCACTCCATCTGACTCTCCCCGGTGTTGTGTCCTATAAATTCGCCCGATAAAATGCTCGCCTCTGATGCTTACCTTATTCTTGCGATTGCGCGATGGCGAGCCTCGTTCCAGGTAAGAGGCACCGTGTAAGAGGCACCGTTGGATGATAGCAAAACCGTGCCCCTGCGCTGTGGGCGCGATTCTAAGGCCGAAGGTCATTTGACTTCCCGCAACTTCCTGCGCAGAATAGAGGTAGTTCTTTGCAGGCCCATCCCACCAGTGGGGGCGTCACGGCTTCGACGGAGATGCTTGCGGCCAGGAGGCATGCCGGGGTGCACACACCCGTAATCGCGTGCAAAATGATAATTGCCAATCAACAGATGGCATACGCAGCCTAATTCGTTAGGCCGCCGTTCTCCGCAGCTTTGCCCGTGGGCTGCGAGCGAACGTCACACAGCGGGCTGCTCTTCTCGGCTACGTCTGGGCCGAGAGGCTAAGATTTCAGGCTAGCGCCAACGGTTTCTTGTCCGTTCTGAGCCGTTGTCGCGAACGTCCTGGGGTAATGCCCAGGGCATGAACCGGAACAAGCATGTAGTCTCTTGACCAGTAACATTTTCGGACGCGGGTTCGACTCCCGCCGCCTCCACCATCCTTTACGCGCCGTTGCCGCCGGAGGTCGCCTAACTCTTGCGCTCGATCCCGCCGGGCCTTAAACCCAATCCGCGTACCCCTAAACAACGATTATCTTAATCTGCTGGATCACGCGCCAGAAGACCAGAACGGTCTCTTGGACGACTTCCGTTTCCTGACAGCAGTGAGGCGACGACTAGTGGCCTGTCGCAGTGAGTTCGTTACTGCGGACGCGGCGGGTAGGGTCGGAGTACTTCCACTGGATGGGCCGAGCATTGGCGGAGTAGGCGTTGATGTAGCGGCGAAGTTTGCGAGCTAAATCG
>Ga0208821_1000169_pt1 | contig 56011 bp, 51 predicted proteins | sample June2015DPH_20_5_FD_184720 | JGI IMG/M metagenome (GOLD analysis project Ga0208821, IMG submission 184720) | Peatland microbial communities from SPRUCE experiment site at the Marcell Experimental Forest, Minnesota, USA - June2015DPH_20_40... | ecosystem: Environmental > Terrestrial > Soil >...
TCCCCGAGGAATAGTAATTGTTCCCTCCGGCAGCGTTGCCGATATCGAGCCAGTACGCCGTAGCGCCCGTGCCCGCCGTCCAGTTGAAGGTCACGCTGCTGCCGCTCAGAGTCGAGCTCGGAACCGGTGACGTGATCACGCCTTTGTTCACGGCGTTGTTGTATGCAGTGAAGGTGTAAGCGTTGCTCACCCAAGAACCGCTGATCAGCGAGTACATGGTCACGTAGATCGTGCTGCCGTTGGTTGGCAAGCCACTTACCGTGGCCGAGAAGGTAGTCGTGGAAAGGCTTCCAGACGAACAGTAATTATTGCCACCCGCGGCGGACCCGATGTCAATCCAGTAAGCGGTGGCATTGTTGCTTGCGGTCCAAAGGAACGTCGCGCTATTGCTGGTTAGCGTAGTGCTGGGGACCGGCATGGTGATGGCAGCCGTGCTGGTACAGCTCGGAAAGCTCAAGTTGAACAAACGCGTGCTCCAGTTGAACTCGCCCGCCTGCTTCAGGTACTCGCCGGTGTACCAGAAGGTGCAATCGTTGGGATCAAGCATCATTGCCGTGTAATCGCCCCATCGATAACCGTAAGGGTACCCGGTGATATTGACCTGCGAGTTGAGACCGGCAAATAGCTGGGTTTCCGACTCCATGGTGTTGATGGCGTCGGTATTCAGACGGCCGGTTACATAAACGGACGGAAACACCGTTGCGCTCGATCCGCTGTAGCCCATGAGCATGTTGCCCTGGTGGTCCTGTGCGATGCTGCCCATCCAGCGGTAGAGACTGGTGTCGGGCGAATATGTGGATTGCTGATACACGGTGGGAGTGCCAAACGGGGTGCGAATCTCGTACCAGCGTTCGGCCGTGTTGCTGCCGGTGCTAGGGAGGACGGCGCCACTCAGGGTAATCGATTCGTAGCTGCCGAAGTTACGATAGGCAGCGCGGTGCATCATGTGGTATGCGAGCGTATCCAGCGTCGACTCCGAGGCAAACGTTTCGCCGGCAGGCAGCGACCCGGTGTGCGGAGGCTGCGGCACGCATTTTTGCGTATTGATGGCGCAGGTAGTGCTGTTATACGAGGTCACCGTGATCGTGACCTGAGGATCCACGGTAACGGTGCCCGCAGTAAAGTTGTACGCCGCCCGATACATGTACAACTGGGTGGCGGGGGCGCTGGTGCTGTTCTGTTCGATGTAGAGCGCCTTGGCGCCGGTTGCGGGGTAGGTAGAGCCGTCCAGATCAACCGGAAGCAAGGCATAGTCGCTCGAGGTGAGCTGGGCGCAGACAATGGTCGGACTGTTGCCGGCGAGCAGTGCAATACGGTCAATGCCGCAGATTCCAGCGCCCTCGTAGACCGTGCCCGCCGAGTTGAACATGTCGAATGTCATGGAGTAGACATTCGGCCAAACCGAGAGCTTCGGGTAATCCGGGAAGTAACCGTTGACCGGGCTGGGAACGAACTGGAATACAGTCCAGCTGCCGGTGGCATCTGCAGTCTGGGAAATCGCGACGCAGTCGGCGAAGGGGCCGGTGTCTGTCGCTCCGAGGGCGAACTGGGTGATGAGCCAGCGCTGGGCCAACTGATCGAATTTCACGATGCCGTCGCCGTCGTCTTCCGACTCGCAGATGGAACTGGTACCCAGGACTGACCACAGCACATTCGTGTTATAGGGACCCGCAGTCACGGCGCCGGTGGTCTTGTCGAACACGGCGAAGGCCGTATTGTCCAGAGAAACAACCTGCGTGGTGCCGACCGCCACATCGGTATCCGGCGGCACACTGTCTACAGAATAGGTTCCGTTCGGTCCACTAAAACCCTGGCCTATGCCGTCAACGCTTAGGCCTTGAGTTACCCCAACCTGCGGACCGTAGACGTTCTGGAGCGCCTGGTCCGTGAATTGTTTGTCCATAGGACCGGGATTTTCCAACCAACTGGGACGTTTTACCGGCTCAGCTTCCTTGAATCCTTTCGAGACGTACTTGTCCTTGATTTGGTACAGCGGGAGGGTTCTACCCGTCAGCGTCGGCTTCATTACCCATGTGTTTTGAACGGGTGATTTTCCGCTGTCACCGGACTGCGCGAAGGCCACGCTTGTCTGGATTACGAGGCAGAGGACCGCTGCGAGCAGCGCCGTTTCATTTCGGCGGTTCAAATAGTCCTCAAAAGGGCACAGCAAAATCGAGAAATCGGTCTGCACAAGGTTGTGTTTCGCGGCCGAACACCCCACTGGTTGCACAAACTATGCACCTGGTAGACAAAGCTGTCAAGAAAAAGATCACCTGGCAGTGTGACTGTTCAAACCGCAAGATTGCAGATCATGTCCCTCCTTCTCGAAGGCAATTTGGCGGCGGATATCCTGTGGTTAGACCGCCAGCATACAATTTATTCACGAAGCAATTCGGTGGCTTGGTTGGCCCGCTGAAAGGAGCGGAAGTGAAACTGCCTGGGGTTGGCGCTGCAATCGTGCTACTGTTGGCTATTGCAATTCAGATGTGCCCGTCCGTGGCACAAGGTTCAATGCCAAGCCAAGAAACATCTGAAAAGAGCGGCTTCGTACGGACCGGGCCATGGGGCGGCCAAGACGTGGAAATGCAAGTGAACGAGCACGGTGCTACGGTGGAATTCGCTTGTGCCAACGGGAACATTTCAGAGCCGCTGTTGATCGACGCCAAGGGCAAATTTCGAGCGCGTGGAACTTTTCAACGTCAACATGGCGGCCCCAACCGGAGAGACGAGTCGGCGTCCGGCATAGACGTTACATACACCGGCACCGTTGAAGGCGACACGATGAAACTCGAATTAATTCTGCCTGAGAAGCAACAACGTCAAGGACCTTTCACGCTGGTACTAGGGCAAGAGGGGCGCCTGAGGAAATGTCGCTAAACGGGACCCGGATGTCTCCGGGAACTTCCTCCACAGCAAACTCCAACTCGAGTGCGTCACCGACCGCCGGAACGATGGTTCCCAGGCGTTGAGGACAGCTAAGATGAAAGCCAGCACAGTAAATACAGCTAGACCGTCGGGCGGAATCTTTTGCAGGTGGCGGATGATCCTTCTATTGCTCGCTGCCGGACTGCTGTTTTGGCCGACTCCAATGCGGTCTCAAGTGCTGGAGACGGGCACACGGAATATCGCGAATTTTCCTGGCCCATCCATCGTCGAACGGATCGAGGCTGCGATTCGCGACTGTGCCTCCGGGCCCTGCGAGGTGTACATCCCTGCGGGGACCTATGACTCTAGCCCCATTTCAAGTTGGAAAAATCGAGACGTGACTGGATCCCGCGTGGGAGTACCCATTCCTTCGAAGGTGGAGATTCGGGGAGCCGGGGAAGGGATCACAACCATACTCGTGACACGTTCTGCCAGTGATCCTCCGGCCACGCTGTTTGCCAACGCGAGCCCGGGGAACCGGAACATTCGCCTCCACGACATGAGCATAAGCTGGACGGATTCCAGTCCGAAGTATGATTGGGTCTCGATTTTCATCTGCCATGGGTGTGATCAGCTTGAACTCGACCACCTCAGCCTGGAAGGCAATCCCAACAAACTGGTGAACCTGCTGGATAGCACGCGGTCCAGCGTGCATGACAACGTGTTTTCGCTGCACTCGACCGGCTACGGTCATGGCGACAGCGCACTGTCGGTGAACCGTTTCGACCCGGCGGCATCGGTTGGCGGCGAAGCCGGAGTGGTGCGCGACAATCATTTCATTCAGACCGGGGACTACCGTACATTCTCCATGTTGGTTGTGACGCAATCGGGATTGTACGTTCATTCCAATATTTTTGAGGCGCATTTTCCGCCGCCGGGCAACGCTACGGGCATTGAATCCGGGCAGGACAATTTGGCGCGCCTGCCGGAAAACGTAAAGATTAGCGGCAACGTGTTTCACGGCGCCAGCATTGCCTATGGAGGCTTAAACAATTCTGAGATCAGTGACAATTTTTTGGATCACGGAGACATTTACGTGGCGCTGCAATCTGGAACGACTGCTTCCCTGTCCGGACTGACCATCGCCGATAATGAATTGCACTTCGGAAGCATCAACATCGGGGGGTTGCAATACGTTTCCACCGACAGATGTGTGGTCACGCGCAATCGCGTGTTTGAGGGCAACATCCGCACCGGAGGTTCCTTGCTCGTCCACGACATTGAAGTAAGCTACAACTTAGTGCGATATTCCTCGAACATGAGCGGCATCGACTGCAATGCGTGTTCTTTGATCAGAGGTAACGTCGTCCGGGAAATCGGCCAGAATGCGCCGAGCGATGTTCACGCCGGATATTTGATCGGCGGCTCGGTGAACGACGTCAGTGACAACGTGTACCTCGATGAGCAGCACGAGTACGATACCGGGACGATCTGCAGCGTGGCGAATCCGTCATCGACGGTGTGTTTGTCGTCCGGGACGAGCCGCTGGGTCTGGTTGCGCGGCGGCGAGTGGGGCTTTGGCTGGACCAACCGCACTCTCTTTACCGACCGGGGCGATCTACTGATCCGCGCATTTGTCAGCAGTTCTCGCCTGGAATTGGACGAGAGCACACCTGTCCTGCCGACAGGAACCCACTATCATCTGTTTCGTACCACCTTCAATGCCTTTGAGTTGAACAGTGCGGTGATCGAAAGGTTTGCCAACAATCTGGCGATCGCCACGGGCGGGTTTCGTCACGCGGCGGTGCAGGAGAATGGGACGGTTCGCATCCACAGTCTTTCCGGAAACGTATTCCGTCCTTATAGTTGTTTTGGAAAATGCGCGGTCGATTACCGGTCAACCGTGAATGCGCCTGAGTAAACCCGCCTGTGTAACCAGGGCGTTGCGTTTAGGCAACGCTGGCGACGCCCGTGGGCCTGTACTCCGCCACCGCGGCAATCCCCGGCAGATATGGTCACGACCAGAACCACGGATCCCAGGATCGCAATGCCGTCGAGGCGCGGGACGGCCTTTTCGTGCATGTGTCTGGCGGAGTCCGGCGCGATTGCCCAGCCAGGGTAATTGGCGACATCGCGAACGATGCGGGACATCACCGCCGACAGTGCGAAAATGGCCAGATAAATCATTCGCATAACTCTCATGCTCTCAATCCACCGTCTCAGCAGACACCGCTCCCGCCCATTTTGCCGGATACTCAACCACTTCCTCCTCTTCCTCCCCATGCGGGAGCTTAGCGGGAACACCAGCCCGGCAAGGTTTGTTCAACATCTCCTGGTAAACCTGCAGCATGGCTTCAGCCATCTTTGTCGAAGTGAAACGCTGCTCGACGCGCATGCGGCCAGCCTCGCCCATCTCTTCGCGAAGTTGCGGATTGCTAATCAAGTGCTTTATGCGCTTGGCTAACTCCTCAGCGTTTCTAGGGGGAACTAAATAGCCCGTCTTGCCGTGCTGGTTCACCCACGACACACCCGTCGGCAGGTTGGTCGAGATCACGGGCTTGCGGCACGCCATCGCTTCAAGCTGCACCACTCCGAACATTTCAGCGTTAGTGATGGACGGAAGCACGAACACGTCGCAAGCATGGTAATACGCAATCAAGTCCTGATCAGATACCTGGCCCAGGAACTCGATCCGGTTGGCGATCCCTTTCTCTTGGGCCAGTTTCCTGAGCGAACCTTCGAGAGGGCCCGCACCGGCAATCCAAAGACGCGCCTTCATACTTTGGAGTGCGCGTATCAAGAACTCCACTCCTTTGTAGGTGACCAGTCGCCCAACACAAAGCACGGATGGCAAGCCATCCCGAAGTTCATCGACCTTTTTGCGGCCGGTCTCATCCAGTTCAAAGCGGGGTATCGAAACGCCAAAGGGTACAATGCGACACTTTTCCCGGTATTTGGAAACAAACCTGGAGACTTCAATGTGTCTAGGCGTTGGCACGATGATGCAATTCGCGCGCCGGTAAAAAGCGTCCAGCAATGGCGCATACAGTCTGAGCAAGCTGCGCTGCCGCACGATGTCGCTGTGGAACTGCGCAACGACGGGAATCTCCCGGTCCGCGATCAGTGCTGACAACTCCGCGAGGGGGTTCGGCAGATGAACATGGATCAGATCGGCATCGAACTTTCGAGCCCAAAGCGGGAAAGACGGTGCCATCGAGCAGGAAAACAATCTCCCCATGCTGGCAACACGCGTGACTGGGATCTTTTTGTTCTCATGCTCGGTGCGACAGCGAGTGTTCGCAACGATCACCTGGAGCTGGACCTGTTCAGCGAGGCTCTCGCAGATTTCCTTAAGAACAGTCTCCATTCCACCAACAAACGGATCATAGAACTTCCCGAGCTGAAGAACTCTCATGCTGCGGCCTCCTGCCGTTGGGAAGCGATCGCGTTGGCGAGGACCCGGTCGAATTTCCCCGCCAACTCCTTCGGAACAAGGTTCTGCTGAATCCAATTGTGCCCGTGTTTTCCCATGACCTTCCGCAAAGATCCGTCTCTTCCTAAAGTGAGCATGTGAGCCGCCAATTGCCCTGTGTCCAGCGGCGGGAAAAGCAGGCCGCTTTGCCCGTCCTGAATCAACTCGGCCGGTCCCCATTTGTTCACGGCGATCACCGGCACGCCGCAGGCCATGGCTTCCAGCACGGAGCGCCCCAAACCTTCCGGGCCCCGGTTAGGTTGTACGAGTATATCAAGCTGGGAAAGGATGCTCGGTACGTCGTTCCTGAAGCCCACGAATTTCACCCGGTCACGGAGTGACGAATTCGCAACCCTACGCCGCAGCCGCTCTTCATACAGAAACCCGGCTTCCGTGACATAGGGGTTGTTCCCGACGATGGCAAAAATCGCATTCGGCAGGTGGAGAAGAACTCTCTCGGCGGCATCGAGAAAAATGTCGTGCCCTTTCAACGGCGTGATCGCACCGACGATGCCGTACCAGATCTCATCCGACTTCTTGCGCAAATCTGCGGGCGGTAAGGCACCAGGGCGAAAGCGGCTCAAATCGACGATATTGTAGACAACATTTGCCGGCACTGACGCTGACACGTATTTCCGGAACTGCGCAGCCACGTACCGGGAAATGCAAATCGTCAGATCGCAACGCCGTGACAGCAATGCCAGCAATTTGCGCGAAAGGACACGGTTTTCCAATCCGTCACGCATATACCAGATCAAAGGAACATGTTCCCGCTTGCGTGTAAGCGCACCGATCACATGCGCCTTGGCGGCGTTCGTCACGAACACCGATGGACCGATTTCATCGAGCAACTTTGACAACCGCCGCGCAAACGATCGCAAGCATGCCGCGGAACGAAGCATTCGTGCCGGACTGGGACGCTTGGCGGTCTCGCCCGCGCCGGCGATGGCTTCCGGCCAAGGCAGCACCCACACCTTGGCGCCGGCTGCTTCGGCGCTCTCCTTGAGCGGCCCTTCGCCGGGCACGATTAGATGAAACTCGTAAGAGCCGCGCAGGTGCGTCACCAGTTCCAGCAGACTGAACTCCGCTCCGCCCAGCCCGGAAATCGCGCACAGCACGCCGACCCTAGGCAACGGCATATTCCACCCCAGTCCGGCACCGCCAATTAAGCAGCACGAAAAGTGACCACACTTCGGACCACGACTGCAGCCGGTCACTACGCTCCAAGCCATCCAGCAAACGGCTTCCGTAGGCAGGATCGAGCCCCAGCGGCTCATAGAGCTGCGTGTCTCGCAAGGTGCACGCGATCGTTTCTTTCAGTTCGCGACCGAGCCACTGTTGCCAAGGGAAGGTGAATCCCATCTTGCGCCGTTGGGGAATTTGCTCGCCCACCAGCTCACGGAGAATCCGCCAGGTGATTCGCTTTCCCCTCCCGCCTTCGAAGTGATAACCAGGTGAAATCGCAAGCGCCGCTTCTATCAGTCGCGTATCTAGAAAGGGAACGCGCAACTCTACAGAGTTGGCCATACTGAAAACATCAGCATCGCGCAGCAGTTGGTTGCGCGCATAAAATTGCAGCTCCAGCGCAGCCACCTGCTGAAAATTGTTGCCTAGGGATTCGATACTTTCCTGCACACGACGCGCCCTGGCCCCCAAGTCTTCCTGCCGCCATCGGATGCTGCGTTGCAGCAAATAGGCTTCAGCCAGGTTGCGGGGCGAACCGGCATCGGCCACTTTCTGCCACTGAATCGGGTTTTTCGTCCTCAACTTTGCCAATAAACGCGCTGCCGGACGCAGTCCCGTCCCGTACCTTAGCAGCCGTGGAACCTTGGTGAACGTCGTGTACCCTCCGAACAATTCGTCGCCACCAATTCCAGTTAGCAGCACCTTCAAGCCGAGCGAAGCACCCATTCGTGAAATCACGAACGTGTTGATCCCGTCCACCGTCGGCTGGTCCATCGCCGCCAGTGCTGAGGGAAGCAAGTCGCGGAGTTGTTCCGGGGTGAGCGTCACCACCTCGTGGTGATGCGGGAGGCCGCGAGCAATCTGCCGCGCGTACAGCAACTCGGAAAATTCCTGCTCCGGAAACGCAACCGTCAGCACTGTGATCGGGCTTTTCGCATATCGCGACGCCAGCAGCGCCAACAAACTCGAGTCCACGCCACCGGAGAGAAACACTCCCACCGGAACATCGCTCACCAGGTGGGAATTGACTGCCGACTCGAGGCGCTCTTTTATGTGTGAGACTGCATGGTCGAAATCTCGAATCCCAGCCGTTCCGTTCGCCCCGAGGCAACCGCTGAGCGACCAGTATTCGGATTCGGTAACTTTGCCTCGCGCACTAACCCGCAGCAGGTGCCCTGGCTCCAGTTCCCGAATTTCCTTGAAAATCGTATCCGGCCCAATCACCGCGCCATACGCCAGGAACGAGGCGACCGCATCGTGGTCGACAGTAAGAGGACAAATCTGCGCCCGTTCGAGCACTTTGACTTCCGAGGCGAAGGCAAATCCCCGTGGCCCCGAGTGATAGTAGAGCGGCTTCATGCCCATACCGTCGCGGGCGAGCAGTAGATTCCTGCTCAGCCCATCCCAGAAGGCAAACGCGAACATGCCTTCCAGTTTTTGCAGAGCTTGTTCTCCCCACTGCACCAGCGCCTTGAGCAGAACCTCCGAGTCGCCGGAGGTCACGAACTTTATTCCCAGAGTTTCAAGTTCTGCGCGCAACTGACGGAAATTGTAGATCTCGCCGTTGAACGCGAGCCATGAGCCCGATGCGACATCATGCATCGGCTGCCGTGAGCCGTCGCTAAGGTCGATGATGGAAAGCCGCGTGTGCCCCAGCACCAAACCGCCGGTCGCAAGAGGAATCTCGACGCTCCCGCTGGCATCTGGACCGCGGTGCCTGGATGCGGCTATCATGTCGCGCACCGCCGCCCGCGTCTGCTCGGGCCTGCCTTCGCTCAAAAATCCCATGATTCCGCACATAGGCCGCTACACCGCCTCCTTGGCGCCGGAGAAAACTTAAGGAAAGAACTTCTTCATCGCCTGCTCAAACTCATCGGCTGCGCGGGTCCAGTTCATTTCGCTCTCGACCCATTTCCTTCCGTTTTCGCCCATTACGTTCGCCACGGTAGGTTCCCGCAGAACCTTGATGATCGCCGCGGCGACTGCCTCGCTGTCCTCTGGATCCACCAGCAGCCCGGTCCGGCCATCCTGCACGGCATCGGGCACGCCGCCAGATTTCCCAGCGATCACCGGCTTCCCACAGGCTGACGCCTCTACCAAAGCCAACCCGAAACCTTCGGCGAGAATTCCGCGCCGGGTGCGCTCTTCGCGGCTGCACATGATGAATACATCGCAGACGTTATAGAGCAGCGGGAGTTCTTCATCGGAAACGCGCCCCGCAAAAATTACGTTCCCCCGGACCCCATACTCGCGTGCCAGGCGATCGAGGTAGTCCAAGTCATCGCCCTCACCCACAATCACGTAGGCGACGTCAGGCACCGAGCGTTTAACGGTTGCCAATGCGCGCAGTACTACATCGTGACCCTTGTATCGGTTGGCCTTCACGATGCGCGCAACCGTAAGCAAAGTCGGCCTGCCGAACACTCCCAAACGCTGCGCCAACTCGCGGCAATCAAGTCCGGGGCGAAAATGCGTGGGATCGGCTCCCGGCCGGATCTTCACAATCCGAGACTGCGGTACACCGGTCGACGCCACGAACGCGCGCGTGAATTCGCTGTTGGTGATGACCAAGTCCGCGTCCAGCATTGCCGGCAGAATGCTGGCGCGCAGCCACTCGTCCATGATTTCAAGAGCGTGCGTCCACAAAAGATAGGGAGTACCGTAGCGGCGCTTCAATTTGCGGGCGGCGGTGGCTGCGTTCACGTGACCGCAATGCAGCACAAGATTCCGGTTCTGCTTGACCAGCTTTTTTGCTTCGCCATACATCCGCCACACCTGCCATGCGCCACGGATGCCAGGAACATCGAATGCTGGCCGGAACCGTTCCGCGGAATAAGCCTGGGCGGAATCGAATCGTTCCGCATCCGGATGCTGCGGCGCGATCAGCGTTATCTGCCGCAGATCGAACTGCCGATATACATTGAAGAGGTAGTTGCTGATGCCTCCCAGTACGGGCGGAAAATCTGTGGTGAGCAGAACCCCGCTCCCCAGCCGGTGCGCACATATCCCGCGCTCATTCCTGACCGGGGATTCAGATTGTCCAACCCAGAACGTTGCCATTAGGGCCCTAGGAGCGCTCCAAATTATGATCGAAGCGCACAGCAAAATCCGTATTGTGGCGGCGAGCCAAGGCGATCAGCCCGGCCGCCAAAACGAAAACCAGGAGCGTCTGAATAAACGTAGCCAGGGAATTATCGAAGTCGCGCTCCACAGACATGGCGCATTGGGTCGCTACCAGCACCGAGATGGCTGCTCCACAGAACACCGGCAGATGCGCTTTCCAACCATCCACCAATCCCAGCAAACCTCCCCAGATCAATGCGCCCAGCGCAATGTAGAGCACGCCGCCCGCGTCGTAGAGATCGCCCGGCATCGAGGGCGCGATCGAAGCGCCCGATTGTTCGCGACTCGTCGGATCGTCAAATGCCCAGATCCGCGTCCCGAAATTCATTCCCGCGTCTGCGGCACCCTTGCCGCTGTATACGAACCGCGGAACAAATCCACGCAGGAAGGGCGACACCAGCACATTCCGCCCTGAGTGCGGCTCCAGGGCCGGGACCAGCGCCACCGTCAGCAGCATGGAGTCAAAGCCGTGGAAACGGTGCATGGGCTCGTCCCAGGCTCCGCTCACCCAATCCACAAAGCTCGCTCGGCGGAACTCGTACGCCACTTCTTCCGGCCGCGCATTCTCCCACTTGATGCGCCGGTAGGAGCCGACCACGGAACTGAGCACGAACAAACAAACCAGGCCTACTGGAACTACTTTTCGCAGCGCCGGCCGCTTGCCCGCAAAGATGGCCGCAATCAAGGGAATCAGCAGAATGGGTGCCAGGTTCTCTCGATACGGACTCAAGTACCCGTGCATCAGCGCCGGCAGCAACACGATCAAGTGGATGCTCCCAATCCGCCACTTAGGACCGGGCTGGCGGAAGTGATCCCACCAAACGATTGCAGCCGGCACCATGTACAAGCTCGCCAGCAGCTCCAGCGGCGTAATCAACGCCAGCGGCAGGCGGTTTTCCCACTCCGTCAAATAGAAAGCCGCGGAAGCCAGCAAAGCCACCGGAATAGCCGCCACATAAGCGACCTCGAGCGTGAACACCCGGGCCAGACCCAGCGGCCCCGCTCCCCTGCGCCGCACCGCGAACGCGTAAGCCAGCGCCACCAGCAGCCAGAACAGTCCGCAGTAGGCCAGCGTTCTGTTCACCGTATCCACTGTCTGCGCAACCAGGCGCGAAGTGTTGTTCCCCCACTGCACCGCGTTGTAGGACAACATCAGGAAACGCAGCAGGATATCCAGCCCGAAATCGAGCCACACAATCCCATACAACGACTTCAACAGCGACGGCCATCCTTCGCGCGCCCAGCCCGGCACAAGCCTGACCGACAGCACCCAGCAGGCAGTCACGCCCGCCATGATAAGCCAGGTAACAAGGTTGGTTTGTAAACCTGCAAATCCCGGCATGGCCTTCTCTCTCGTCGTACACAAGTTCTACGACCCAACCAACCGCCCTGGGCACACACTGCCTGATGTGGTCAGCTTCGACTCGCCGGTTTTCCCTAGGCGACGGAAGGATCGGACCTGGCTGACTTAACTCGGGTCAGAGTCGAACCCAGGAGGAGGTGCTGCCCCGGGTTTCGCTAAGTTTACGGACGTTTTTCCGGTTGGTCAATGAGACATCCGCAGTTTTCCGGGTGCCAAATTCTGCTTTTCAATTCCATAGGCCATCGTCATATGAGCAAATAGTTGCACTTTGCGCATGGTTGCAAGCATCACTGCGGACGACACGAACCAGCGCGCCGCAGCCCGAATTCTACGGACCATCGCGAGGGATTCCACGCCCTTGTACATCCCGAGGAATCGTTTTGCCGGGACGAACGCTGCTCTGATCAGAACCTACCCAAGGTCGCCGGAACGACGTGGTTGATATGTTCCCCGAGATCAAGCTCTGGCCAGCGGCGACGCAGGCCAGAGCACAATGAGACCACCGAATTATTGGAAACATCAATCAGTAGCAGGCCGCCTAGCTTTAATATCCGGGTAGTGGTAACCGTCAATGGACTGCGCCGCCAGCAAGAACAGTCCCCCGGCACAGCCAACATCGACAAAATTGATGTTCCCGGTTGGGATCGTCTTCACGATGAATTGCAGGACGCGCTCGTACAACGGCACCGACTTGATCTGATTGGCCAGTCCATAATGCGCGGGCGATAGGCCGGAAGTGGTGTCGATGCGCTCCCGCGTGAGCTGATCGTAATGTAGAACCTTTCCCGCAATGCTCTGCACGCGATGCGTGTACCACATCCGGCAGTCGCGGCAGCGGACCAACTCATACTTGCCCTCATGCGAGATTGGCCCTGTGCGGGATGAGCTTCCGCACGCTGGACAACTGCGCTCTTCGAGGGGCGGGGCCGAGGTCAAGGGTTGCGCTCCCAAGCAGTCGAGATCGGGTTCAGCATAAAAGCTCGTTCCTGGGTCACTGCTGCCACGGTCGCGTTGCGAGGACCGGTCCGAATTGATCCTCGGGTACCCAATAGGCACCCAACAAAGGATAAGTTTTCCAACCGCTCCGCTACAGCCCTATTCGTTGAATGAAGCTCGATTAAAAGCGCGGGGCGCGTGCGCTGCAGGATTTCAGCTGCACCATCCAGCACGGCGGCCTCAGCACCCTCCACGTCGATCTTCACCAAATCCGGGGCTGGCAATCCCTCCGCCGCGACCAGGGTGTCGAGTTTGCGCTTCCTGACCACCAGTTCGTTTGCAGCGTCGGGCTCGTGAGACTCTCGATTTACGAGCCTTCCCATCGTCAGGTTTTTGGACACTTGGAAAACAGCCTCTCCGTCCTGATCGCTCAGAGCAACCCGGTGGATATGAACTTGCCGAAACTGGTTTAGGCTCGCATTATGCACTGCCTGATCAGCAAGCACGGGCACGGGCTCGAAGCCGCAAACGCTGCCCCTCTTGCCGACTAAGCTCGCTGCAATGACGGTTATGAATCCAACGTTCGCTCCGACGTCGTATACGGTCATTCCAGGTCGCAACCAGAGCTGCAGGACCTCTTGGATTTCCTGTTCCGCAGTTCCGAGCAGATAGCTAACATTGGACCCGCCCGGATTGAAACGAAGACCCTTACCCGCCCCGCGCTGAATCACGCTATCCTCGTTTTTCATTCTGGCGGCACACCAGTCGAAGCCGGGCCTAAGGAAGGGGTTTAAGCGCAAGCGAAGCAACTCCTTCAGTAGAGGGTCGGGCAACCTTCGAGCTAATTCGACGGTTAAATTCATGAGAAATATGTGAGCACTATCACGCCAACTAGACGAAACTCGGGGCCTTGTTCTCGCGCAGCGACATTTCCATTGAAATGAATCTTCGGGAACATCGTTTATCCCCTGAGCTGCTCGAAGAACTCCAGGTGACGACGAGCAATGACCGACCACGCAAATTGCTCCTCGGCACGAATCCGGCCGCGCCCGGAAAGATCGTCACGAAGCGCCTTGTCCTCGATCAGACGTTCCAGCGTGCGCACCCACGCGGATTGATCTTTTTCTCCAATCACAATTCCGCCATCTCCGATCAAGTGCGGAATTTCTCCACTGTCGCTGCCGACCACGGCCAAACCGCTGGCGAATCCTTCGATGATCATACGGCCAAATTGCTCACGCGCGTTGGCCATCGTTTGGCTGGGAGCACAAAGAATGTCTGCTGCATTCAGATACGCGGGCACCTCATCGTGGGTCGCACCGACAATGCGAACCCGCCCCGGATGCTTCTTACCCCATTCTTCAAGACTCTTTTGCATTGGCCCGCTGCCGATAAACAGGGCTCGCCAGGACGAGTGAAGTTGGCCGAGCACAAAGGTAAGCAGATCCAGGCCCTTCTGCGTAGTCAGTCGCCCGAGAAAGGAAATTACCGGTACAGATTCGTCCCATCCGAGCTGCTGGAGCGTGCGCTGGCGCCGCTCTTTGTCCGGACAAAACATTTTCACATCCACACCGAATCCTATCCGGCGGTACGGCTTTCGGCCGTAGTCCTTCTTCACGAGCGCGTCGACGACTGTCTCGCCACAACCAATCCAGCCCGCGCATCGGTCCAAGCAATACCGTTCCATCCAAGAGAATGGCGGCGGATATCTCTTCGTAAGGTTCTGAGCGGTAAAGAAGATAAATGGCGTGTGCTCGGGCGTCCAATAAGCAGCCTGCCAGCCAGCGAAAATGTAGGGCTCTTGATAGATATGGATCATGTCCCAGCCCCGACGGAGAATTTCACGCAGACGAAAATCGAACGCCATCACATGAATGTGCTTTGTCGTGTACATGTTGACCGGTTCAAGCTGGCACGACTCATTCGGGTCCACTTCCAGGGCGATGTCCCGTAGCTCGGAGCGCACAAATCGAGGCGCAACTGCAGTCACCTCCCAACGTCCACCGCCTACACGGAAGATTTCGTGAGGCAGGCGACGGTTGAGGGCCACGACATAGGAATGGCCAAGGGTAAGCAGCCGAAGTGGGCGCGTGGTCATTGGGGCAGCGTCCCGGCGTCCGCCTGCGGCGCGCTGGTGGGAACGGCCAGGCTAACATGCCGCAGAACCTCGGCCGCGCGATGATCGTAGGTTTGCGAAGCCGCAAGCCTCACTGCATTGGCCCGGATGCGCGCACGGAGTGCGGCATCCCCGAGCAGCCAATCGATCTTCGCGTCCAGTTCCTCCGGCGACCGATAGTATGCCGCCGCCTCGTTTTCGGGAAAGAACTCCGCTTGCGCATCGGAGTAGGGGGCCAACATGACGCCAGCGCTGGCGGGGATCTCAAAAGTCCGCATGTTATGCCCTGGCATGTTCAAGTCATCCACAACGTTTAATGAAACGGATGCTCGCGAATACAACTTCGAACTCGCAGTACCAAAAACCCGAGCGGTATGTATGCGATGCCGAGATGCAAATTCTGAGCCGACTCTCGTCCATCCGGGACCCCAGAGGTCGACTGAATGGTTGCGTATAGCAGCTACATGTGCCTGCCGCTTGGCGCTGTGTAGCCCGATCAGGACAATCTTGTGGTCGCCATGGCATTCGGAACACTCCTCCGAACCTGAGCCTTCATGCGGATGGTACATTTCCGGGTCAGACGCAAACGGCATATAGCTCGCAGACACGCCGTCGCGTACTAACTTCGCAGCCAAGTCGGGCAGCCAAATCCAGAGCCGCGTGTATTCCCGCAATGCTTCGAGCAATTTGTGCCGTTGCGCGGAGGTCCTTCGAGGATCCCAGGGCACTCCACAATATGGATTGTCTGGGTAATAGTTGACGATCGGTGTACCCAGAGAGCGTAGATCACGGATGGTTTGCGGGTCCAGATAGGGAGCCTTCATTACAAAAATCAAACCTGGCCGGATGCAACGGGCCATCTCGCGAGTGCTGCGGTTCATCCGATTCCAAAGGACGCGCCGAAACGTCCGCCTTAAGACTCTGTTCCCCGCGATCCGGCTGCTCTGGAAATAGGCTTCGTCGTAGTCAAAACGAAAGACTTGATAACCCAGTCGCTCAAAGGCGGAGGCGTAACTGACTCCAAGGCTGCCCTTGTGAAAAGCGCCAATGATCAGAATTCTGTTGTTCGTAAGGTATTACCTCTCGGCCAGAATGGGCGCCCCGGGCTTGATGCTTTCGACAATTCCGGCAATTGTCTGCTCTAGAGATATGTTAGGCGCGAATCCCACTAGCGCCGCGATCTTGTCGATACAAGGCACTCGCCGCTCCATGTCCTCGAACCCGGCGCTGTAAGCTTCGTCGTAAGGTATAAGCTCGATTTTTGAAGTGCTGCCGGTCATCCGTTTCACCTTTTCCGCGAGTTCGTAAATCGAGATTTCCGCGGGATTTCCGACATTGAAAACTTGGCCCAGCGATCGGGGTTCGTCCACCAGTTTCAGCAAGGCGCTCACAACGTCGCTTACATTTGCGAAGCATCGTGACTGTCGGCCGTTACCATAGACGGTGATTGGCGCTCCTTCTAGTGCCTGTTTGATAAAACGCGGCAGCACCATCCCGTAGCGGCCCGTCTGACGAGGGCCCGCTGTATTAAACAGCCGGACGATGACGACGGGCAGACCTTTTTCTTCAGCGTACGCTAGGGCCAGGAACTCATCAATCGCCTTCGAACATGCGTAGCTCCAGCGGCTTTTGGTGGTCGGACCGTAAACAGAATCGTCTTCCTCCCGGAACGGACACAAGTTGCTCTTACCGTAGACCTCAGATGTTGAGGCCAAAAGCACGGTTTTGTGGAACTTGGCGCATAGGCTCAAAACATTATGCGAGCCCAGAATGTTGGTTTCGATCGTGTCGACAGGTGCCTCAATGATCTTCTGCACCCCAACCGCGGCAGCAAGATGGTAAACCACATCCACTTTCACCACGAGTGGTTCCAGGAGGGACCTGTCGAGAATCGACCCGATGGTGATGTGAAAGGTACTATTGCCCTTCAGACCTCGGATATTTTCGTAGGAGCCAGTCGACAGATCATCGATCATGAAAACATCATCACCGCGCGCGATGAGGGCCTCGCACAAATGACTCCCAATAAAGCCAGCTCCCCCGGTTACCAGCACTCTTCTCATAGTTAATCCTTTAGCTCCTTCCATTTCCTCGGCCCGTATGAGCCCACGTGCTCACTACTAGGGTCTGTTCAATATCCTTTCGTCAGAGGTTACCAGCACTGTTCACTTGCGAATAGGCCGCATCAACACGCTATCACGACGCAGAAGTTCCTCCGCGCTGGAGATAGAAAAATCTCGCACAAAGGTGGCGCGGGCATGAGCCCCAAGCAGTTCCCGCAGGGAAGCGTCCCCCAATAGAGAGACAATGGCTTCGGCAAAACTGTCAGGCGCGCTACGGACAAGCATATCCTTGCCGTCGGCAATCGCAAGACCGTCGATAAGTTCCGGCGAAGCTACGATAGCCTTGCCGCGCGCCATAGCCTCGATTGCTTTCAGGGGCACGCCACCACGTAGGAATACGGGTAGGGCGAGAACGGCGCAATCGTCCATGAACCGCCCTGAATCCGCGACCTGGCCGAGCATCTCGACGTTCTTGACAGAGCATAGTCTCGCCGCCGCGTCGCCGGGCATGTTTGCGCCCGCGATGCGAAGAATAGCGTTCGGGCATTGCTCCAGCACGCGCGGAAATACCTGCTCCGCCAGAAACTGCGCCGCGTGCAAATTAGGAGTGTAGGAATAAGTACCAATGAAGCCGACGACCGGCTCTGTGGCCGCAGAGGCAGGCCGAATCACATTCTCGTCGAGGCTGTTGGGAACTGTCAGCGCGCGGACAGTAGGACAAATACGGCGAAACTCCTCGGCCTCGGCGGCAGAAGTCGTCCAAAGCTCGCTGCATTCTTTCAGAAAAACCCGCTCCTGGGTCCGAGAAGCGATGTAGTTCGCATAAAGCCCGAGCCAGCCCCCGCGGCCTTTGAAGTTTTTCAGGAATGAGGCCGAGAGGTTGGTCAGCACGTCAGCGGCGTCTATGATGACGCCGAACCCTTGCGTGCGGAGCCCGACCGTGTAGTGCATGAGCATACACGGCAGGATGACGAAATCGGCTTCGACTCTCCGTGCCTCGGCCAGAATAATATCAGCCGCGCCGATTCGGTCGTAGGACGTGGAGAACGGATAGCGCTTGCTGGGTATCCCGAGCGCACCCCACACCAGAAAATCAACCTTGTGCCCGATGAGTGCAGCGGTGGAGAAACCGCTATGGGGGAAACGGCGGCCGCCGTGACGAACTTCATCGCAGATCTGCGCCAGCGGCGTGGACGCGGCCGGCGCAGGTTCGCGGCCCTCGGTAGAGAAATACAACAGCGCGCTAAAACAGCCGAGCCGATGGACCAGTTCAAGGTTGCTTACCATTCTGAGGTGCAGGCCGGTCGTGGCCGGGAAAGGAAAGTCAGGCAGGACAGTAAGAACCCGCGCCGCGCTGCTGGTTGGCGATGCACCGGACTCATTTTCTGTGACGGGCATTGAGTTATTTCTTGAGGTTACCGCATTGGGCCAGCAGGATACCGCAGCCTTCCATTTTCGATGGGCGAACAGTAATCCCGTGCGTGGGAGTGAGAACACGGCGCAAGAGTTCGAGCGTCCCCGGCACGATTTGATCGTGATACTCCATCGCAATACGCTTGAATCGGCCGAGCAGCTCCGGTGACGCCGCGGCAAAAACGTCGCGCTCGGAACCTTCGATGTCAACCTTCAAGAAATCAATCTCTTGGGCACGGGCAAGATCAAACAACGCGGAGAGAGGGATCACCGGAATACCGTCCGCCTCGGCCGAATCCACTCGCAGCACGTGATCGAGCGAACGAGAGCCTGCCGCCTGCATCTGTCCCCTGTTGAACCCGGCGCCCAGAGCCACTTCGCAGCAGGTTACAGTTTCCGGACACGCTCGTGCCACGTTGGCTTCGAGATACTTGAAGTTTTCGGGGAACGGTTCGAGCGCAATCACCCGGCATCGGGGGTTCTGCCGCGCCATCTGGATAGCGAAGAGTCCGACATTGGCGCCGGCGTCGATAATCACGTCTCCGTCCGCGGGACGATAGAATCCCCCGGTGTAGACATGCTCGAGCCACAACTCTACAACTACTTCCAAAAGTCCGCCACGCCCTGGGGGATGGGAGATACGCGTGCCGTCCCAAAGCACCACTTCATCGCACGGCTCGGCGGCGCGCATCCGCTGGACCAGGGTGGGGCCATTGCGAAAATGCACCATCAGCGAAGCCATCTGGAGAACACTTTTCAGATACATATTCAGATACAGATTTCAAACTAACGAGACGCGTGGGGATGAGCCTTCGGGGCCAGCGATCATCTGCTGATAGACAGAGGTCATTTTATCAACCACTGGACCTGGCGAGTAGCGCTGCTCGATCAAGCTTCGCGCTGCATCTCGCATCTGCTGCCATTCCGCGGAGTTTTCCAGCAAGCGGCAGACTTTACCAGCCAATTCTTCGTCCGTTTCGGCAACCCAACATTCGCGTCCATTCTGGTAGTCGATGCCCTCGACGCCTTCCCAGGTAGTGACCACGGGCACGCCGTAAGCCATCGACTCCATGACTTTGACTTTCATTCCGCTGCCCCGCGAAGGCGCATAGACCATGACCGCGGCTTTGGAGAAAAAGTCGGATGGATGTGCCAAGTTTTCAGCCAGCGTGAGATCTTGCCGCGACGAATATTTCTGCAAATACTTGGCGGCGTTCCAGCCCGCGATAAAAAGCTTCGCCTGCGGAAAATCCTCTTTCACCAGAGGCCAAATGCGTGTGATCAGCCGTTCCGCCGCGGAACGGGATGGCTCCCAGTGCATGGAACCGATCAGGCCGACAACCGGCTCCTGCGCGGGCAGTTGCATGTTATACAACGCGGTGTCTAAGGCGAGAGGCACGACCCAATAATGACCCTTTGGATTGATCGATTCCGCCATCTCCTTCAGCCGCGGCGTAAGGAAACGAATGTGGTGAATTCCGCGGAGAAGATGGCGTGTAGCCCGCCGCGCCTGCCACAAAGCCTTGCGCTCGCCGAGACCCATATTTTCTTTCGCGGCCCAATCGATGACGTCGAAGAAGTGCACGTTGAGCAGTGCTCGTGGCACACCCAAGCCGAGCCAGCCGGTAGACATCTGTTCGAGGTGCAACACATCATAGCCCTTCGCCAATTCCCGTTGCAGCAGACCGGTCAAGGCCGAGTCCTGAAGCATTTCGCTGCAGGGACGCATCAGGTTCTGCCACTTGCGCCGCAGCGCGAGTGCATCCACTTTGAGGCGATGGCAATGCAGCGTCAATTGTCCGCCGTGCTTCGTCGGCCCTTGTTTCGACAGCCATTGCTTCGCTTCGGAGACGCGTTCGTCCGGCTCCTCTGTCGCGACCAGTGCCACGACTTCATGACCGCGTGCGAGCAACTCGGTGATCAAAACGTAAAACCACCTAGCGGCCGTGTCGCCGAAGGGATGAGGCGCAGCCGGGGTTACGACGATTACCTTCATCGGTCCGCACGAACCATAGCCATCAACGCACCAGCCCCATGAAGCGATACCAGCGGCGGAGACCGTCCAGCGTTTCGGCAAACGAGAGGCGTGGAGCGAATCCGAGCTCGTGGCGGATCTTGGAATCCGCGACCGGTTGAGGGAAAGTATGCAGCAGCGCGATTTCCAGTTCTGGAACGATCTTAGGCGAATGTCCATTGCTGCCACGATTCCCAGGCGCGGCGGAGTTCCCTGAAGTTATGCGCCGACGGACAGATTCGAAGCCCGGCGCCCGCTTCAACCAGGCTTTCAGCGGGTCATGCCATAGTGCGGAGCGCAGGACAAGCGGCGTGTCTTTCGCCCACTGCACGTACTGACGAAGTTTGGAAGAACTGCGGAGCACTTCGTCCCATGAGAAGTTCGGGAGAGCGTTGACATTGGCTCCGAGCAGTTCGCAGAGAGAGGCGTAGTAGTCGTGCCAGGTCAGCCCGAAGCCATCCTGCAACAGATAAACCTGGTTCGCGGCTTGGGAGTGATGAGCACTGAGCAGCATGGCATCCAGTAGATGTTCAATATGAATGTCATTCATGTGCCCGCGGCCCTGATCGACCAGGTAAGCCGTGCCGGAAACGATTTGCCGCGCGGGAGCTTCGCTCCAGTATTTGCTGCGTGGGCCATAAATGATGGACGGCCGCAGGACTACGGTTTCAGGTACGCCCCGCCAATCACCGATAATCTTCTCAGCGGCGGCCTTGTTCTTCGCGTAGTCCGACCCCGGATCCGGTTCCAGTGGCGAGCTCTCCACGAGAACACTCTTAGGCCTGAAGCCGTGGACAACGGCGCTGCTGAGATATACGAAACGACGGACGCCGGCGCTTTGCGCGGCTACAAGCGCGTTCGTGAGCCCTTGCACGGTCGCCGTGCGATCGCCGGTGACACAGTGAAACACCGCATCGGCGCCTTCGAAAACGTTCTTCAGAGTCGCAGGGTCCCCTAAGTCGGCGATGCGCTGCGGCAGGCCGAAGCGGGCGAGGAAGGCGCTGCCGGGGCCGATGCCGTGAATGATCGGCGCCACTTGCGAGCCTTGCCTGACGAGACGCTCGACCATGGCGCCGCCCACAAAACCACCTGCCCCGAGCACCACATACTTGGCGTCGGTCCGGGCAGCGGCATACGACCTGTCCAAACTATTCACCGTGACATCACCAACTGACTGCGATTCGCGTAGCAAAGCGTGATCGTATCCACGCTCTTCCTTGCCTCAGCCGCCGTGACGACGTCCTCTGCCGACTTGCGGCGGCAAGCGCGGGCAAAGTTCCTCAATTGCTGTGCCAGCGCGTAGATGAACCGTGCACCGCTACTCCAGTGCGGGTCGCACTGGACCTCGCCATTTACGACTTCGCCGCCGGCCACACAAAAACGGAAACAGTTCCCATCATCGTGGTCCCACTCGATCCAGCCGTGCTCAAACTCCAGGCGATAAACATTCGGCATGGTCACGGAACGACTCATGCGCAACGATCCTTGTGCGTTTCCGGCAGTCAGGTTCGCGACGCAATCGCATTCGACTCCGTCGGCTGACGCATCGTCGAAGAACTCGACCACGCGGGTTTCTCCCAGTAGCCATTGGAGCAGGTCCAGCGTGTGTACGCCGGAGTCCATGAGCACACCGCCGCCGGCGATCTTGCGGTCGAAAAAAGAAAACGACATGGCCGGCCAACCGTAGGGTCCACCTTCCGTGATCTCGAAGGCGCGCCCTGCGCCGAACGCGTCAGCGTCGATCATGCGCTTGATCTCCTTCACGCTGGGAAACAGCCGGCGGAACATGTTGACGGTGAAGACCCGGCCCGTTTCGCCGACCACCTTCTCTATCTCGTCACATTCGGCCGAGTTCATCGCCATGGGCTTTTCGCAGAATACATCGATACCCAAGCGCATGGCGTCGACGCTGGCAGTCTTGTGAAATGCATGGGGTAGCGCGACGATGGCTGCGTCGGGCCGCAGCTCCGCCAACATCTGCCGATAGTCGCAAAAGAACTTTGCTTGCGGAAATTCTCTAAGCAGATTTTGGCCGCTCTCCGGGTTCAGGTCGGCGGCGCCAACCAGTTCAAGATCCGCCTGAACTTCCTTGAGTGCCGGGCGATAAATGACGTTTGCGACAGCACCGCAACCCAGAATGGCCACCCGAAGGGTCATCGACTCAAAAGACCTCTATGTCGTAATCCTGAGACGTAAGTGATCTTGCGTTGAGCATTCGCCATCACATTGGTCCTGAGTCGACGCGCGTGGAATTGCATTGATTCAGGTGCTCCCAAGAATACCATTTGCACACATTTCGTTCAGAGCTCACGAAGAACTCAGTTGCACACGTTCCGGCCAATCAGGCTGCGATAGATGGCGACGGTCTGCTCAGCGGTTTCGCGCCACGAAAAAGCTTTGACCCGTTCCAATCCCCGGCTGCGAAGTTGGTTCTTCAAGTCTGTGTCGACCGCAAAGCGTCGCAGCAGCCGCACCAGTCCCGCGCGATCATCCGGATCGAAATACAGGGCGGCGTCAGCCGCGATCTCCGGCATAGCCCTACGGTTTGAACACAACAAGGGCGTGCCGGACGCCATGGCTTCCGTCACCTGAAAACTGAATGATTCCCAGACCGATGGATTAACGAAGAAATCAGCTCGCCGGTACAGTGACGGAAGTTCTTCGGGTAGAGCTTCGACCAGTCGCATCCTGGGAAAACAGCGTAGCGAGCTCCATTGTTTGCGCAGTATTTCATAATCCCACTGTCTCCTCGCCGCAATCACAAGGGAATGATACGGCAGTTGGGCCTTTTCGAACGCCTGCACCAGTGCGTCAGTATTCTTCCACACGTTATAGCCGCCGACGTACAGGATGTAAGGCGAATCGATCTGGTATTTCCGAGCAACCTCAGCGTCGAGCGGCAATGGACCCGGATGAAATTCCGGAGCGGGCGCCGGGTACACCCGGCGCACCTGCCGTTCCCGCGCGATCTTCCATTGGATCAGTTCGTTGCGGGCCACATCCGAAACCGTAATGATCACGTCGGCCCGCGTATAGTTGACCGCCTCGAATTTCCAGTACCACAACTTCTCTTTGAGCCCGGGATAGACCTCACGCCAATGAGTGCGCTCATAGGAGTTGTGAACAGTCAGAACCAGCGGGCAGGGTTTAAGCAATGGGATGCCTCGTTCGGCCGGTGCATGGAACACGTCGATGCCCAGCTCACGAACTTTACGCGGCAGCGCCCAATCGACCCAAAGCGTTTCGCGAGGAGCGTCGAACACGATAGTGGTCGCGCGTACGCCTTCGAGATGCGCGGGGTGAAGTTCCAACGCAGAAAACAAGAAGATTGCTACATCGTCGCGTTGCGATAACGCCCGCAAAAGTTGCGTGGTATAACGCGTCAGTCCACGAATTTCCGGGTTCGTGAGAACCGATCCGTTGAATCCGATTCGCATGACGCGAGAAGCCATATGTTTACGGTTTTGGGGCGCGCCCGAGCGCTTTCAGCGATACCCGTCGCACCAGTGCCAGCAGCAATAGCCGTGCGCCGACATGATCGAGCCGTTTCTGCAATCGCGGCTTACGGTGATCAGCCCCCGGGCGGCTCATCACCGCCGCGAATGTAGCTCCGAGTTCGACCATGTGCCCACTGAATTCCTGGAAATCCTTCGGTTGCCACAAGGAGACGTGCTTCTCGTGCACATTGCCGTGTTCTTCCTGTTGCGGCCAGAAGCTGAGTGGGGTAGTCAGGATCACGGTTTCACAGGAGTTTAGAAGCCGATGCAGCAACTCCCTTCCAGTTGGTTTGTCCATGTGCTCGATGACGTCGCAGATAAGGGCGACGTCGAAGTGTCCAAGTGTTTCGATCAAGCTCAGGGCATCGCCTATATGCACGTGGTCGTACACGGCGTCCCAGACGGGATTTCGATAGTCCTCGAAGATCTCAATTCCTTCAATGTGGACTTGCCACTCTTCCCGGCGAAAGCGACCTTGCCATGCTTCCAGATATTCGCGTGCAATTACCCCCCATTTTCCGAAGCCGACGCCGATATCGAGGATCGACCGCGGCTTTAGCCTTTGTAATTCCGTCGCCACAAAGGGGAGATTGCTGGCGTCGCTGACTCCCACGTTTTCCTCCTGTTATCAAACTAAAATGCTCTCTACTGTCTTGCGCTGCAAGAGGTCCGGGATGAAATTCCGGTACTATTTGTCCACATCCGACAAGGTCAAACTCTCCTCGACGGCATTGCCTATGCTGGACTGGGTTCTGCTTCCACAGATCCGGTTGCCGTTCGCCAACTCATTGCCATTCGTACTAAGAAAAACACGCAGATCACGCCTTCCACTGCAAGCAGGATGGCCAGCCGGTAAATCGACGAAATCGCCATCGAACGTATCACCAACAGGTTTCCCAGAACCAGCGCGGCGCTCAATATCAGAGGCTCGCGCAAAGGTGCGAAGACGCGCAGTCCTTCCGGTTTCCGGGCGTGAAAGAAAGCCAACAGCCACGTACTCTGCAGCGACGTCTGAAAAATGGCGAACCCGACTAGTCCGTAGTGATAGACCGCGTAGGTGCCGAGGGTCCAGGTCGGTATGGTCACCCACAGGCAGAGCCTAAGGTTGAACCACGCGTCATCCTGGGCAAAAAACAATTCCGACAGGGGCACGCCGACGGCCAAGAACATGGCGGTAACACAATAAGCGTAGAGCAGGGGCTGCGCCGGGAACCACTTTTCGGTAAATATCAGGGCAATGATGGGCGTGCTCAAGCTGGCCAACACGGCACAAGCCGGCCAGGCAATGCTGGCGTTGATCCGCAAAGATTTTTCCACACGTGACCGGAGCAGCGTGGGATCGCTGGCCGCACTGCTGAACGCGGGCAAGTAGATGCGGGCCATGGCGTTGCAAATCACCAGCGGATACAGCGACAGGGTCGATGCCCAGGAAACATATCCAACCGCGTTCTTGCCGAGCAGCCGCGCGATCATGATCGGCGGGAACGCCAAGGTAGCCATGTTCAGCAGCGATCCGCCCTGGTAGACCAAGCTGAAGCCCACGTGGGGGCGGATCGAAGCCCAGGAAAATCGCCGAAACGGCGGACGGGCGATCAGGTTGAAAGCTAGACTGCCGAACAAGTCGCGGCATCCCATAGCGACGACGTAGCACCAGATGCCCTGGTGCAGGAATGCGAGTGTGGCCAGCAGGACGGTGTAGATGAGGCTCTCGGCTGCTTCCACGGCGCTCACGACTTTAAATCGCATGGCGCGCTCGAGCAGGGCAAGGGGCACCATGCGCTGGTTGCGCACAATCAGCAACACCAGGAAAACGGCGGCGGGAAGGTAATTCTCGGGCCCCAGTTTCACCAGCCGCAGCGCCACCGGCAAGAGGGCGCCAATCACGACGGCGAAGGTGATAGAAATCCCTAGAATCACCTTCTGGGCGGTCGCCAGCTCGGTTGGCTCCAGATTGCCGCGCTTGCGAATCAGGGCCGCTTTTAGCCCCAGGTCGCCAAAATAACCCAGAATTCCCTGGGTTACGAAGATCAGAATGGCGAAGCGGCCGACGATCTCAGGACCAAGCCAGCGTGATACCGCCACGCTGCTGCCCACGCTGAGTGCCATGACGACTACCTGGCGGATGACTAGGGCGACCGCGGCGGCGCTCATCTTGCCGCGAAACAGCGTCTGCAACAGGGCGCGGTAGCCGGACGACGACGGAACCGAAGCACAGGCATCGGCGATGTCGCCAGCTTCGCGTGGCAAGTCCTCATCGAGAAGCAGCGGACGGTCCGTCATCATTTGCCAATTGTAGGTTGCATGTTGCGCTACATGGTGCGCTGAGTTTCAGCCTGCGGGGAAAACACGGCAGGGTCGCCGGGATCCTTTTGCCTATCGTGCGCGAGTAAAGCTTATTACACCACAAACTAGCTGATAATCAACCGCACAACTGGGAGTCTGCGTGACCGTCGGACTCGGCGTTCGCAGCGTACACGACACTTTCGAAGCTATTTCTCCCCTAATTGTTTGGAATGTACTTGATTCCGAAACCGCTTGTCGGGAGCCAAGGCCCAGTTGTGAGCAGCTGCGAAACCTCTTAACCTGAATGCACGGCGGCGTGGCAAGCCGTGCACAGCGAGATCAAATTTTCCTCGGAGTCGGCTCCCGAATGGCTGCGGAACTTCCTGTGGTGCACCTCAAGATTCGACATCGTGCCACAGGATTGACAACTCCAGCCGTCGCGACGCAGGATCTGCTGGCGCAGACTTTCGTACGACAAGGGATCTAGTTGCAAGCGGGTGGCTTTTGGGCGAATCATTCTCAGGATGCCCTCTTATGCAGGTTTTCGAGGAAAGCCTGCCGTTGTTCGCCGGGCAAGAACTTGTAGTAGCGTGAGATCGAGGTGAGCAGGATTTCTGGGTTGCCATTGTCCAAGTTCGCGCCAGCGAGGAAGTCGGCGCAGATCATCTCCAGGCAGTAGCCGCGCGATTTGTCCGTGCCCAGCATCAGGGCTGCCGTCTCGATTGCCTGCTCGATGACGGGAATCTGGCTCTTGTAGACTTTGAAGTAGATCAGCTCTGACGGCTCCTCATCCTTTCCCGTCAGTTCCTTCTCGACCTCCCGCCTGAAATCTTCTCTCGGCATTTCCCGGGCTTTGTGCACCCAGGGTGCACAATCGAAGTGCTGCCCGTCCCTCCGCGCCAACTTGGCCAACTCCCTCCCTTTCGTCCAGCCGATTTCCTTGAGATCCTTCCTCATTTGCGGCGGCAGGTGCTCGTGGATTGACATCAGGTAGTACGCCTTTCTTCGCGATTCCGGGAACCGCCTCGCCAGGAACATGTCGAAAGACTTCAGGTTCTCGAGCCTCCAGTACTGTCCCGCCCGCACCTCGCACAGATACCTGCCGAGATCGACGAAGCGGGTGTCCCGTTCTGCCTCCTTCTGCCGTGCCCACGCGAGGATCTCGTCGATCTTGGTGAGGACAAACAGTGCTCGTTTGCGGTTGAGCCTCGGTGGCATCGGCGGATACCTAGTAAACAAGTTCGTCAAACAGACCAAGATCGACTCCCGGTTTGCGCACAAGAACGGCTTCGACCAAGTCACGCTTGTCGAGGCAAAGCCCGATGAAGGGACAGGGGGTACACGGATTCTGTGGAAAGCGGATGCCACTGTGCGGCAGGAATAGCCCGGACTCGATCCGTCGGACTGTGTCTTCGACCAGAGTGGCGAACTCCTGCCGCTGCTCGTCGGTAATCGTGGCACGCAAATACTGGACTTCAACCAAACGCTTGCGGACGAAAACGACCTGGGCAACTTCGTCGATGCCCGTCATCCACGAATAACAGACGAGTTGCGGATCCAGTGCTGAAATGCCGACCGGCTCTTCCGGATATCGTGCAGAGGTAGTCTTCCATTCCAGAACGCAAGGCGTGCCGTCCAGTTCGCCAATAGCGTCGACGTAGGCGACAAAACTGTTGCCAGAACCGAGTGTCCGACTGAACTGAATCTGCTGAGTTGAACGAGGCCGTCGAATGCGAACGCGGCCGTCCTGGGCGAAGCGCTCGAGCAACTGGATGCCTTGTTGCAACATGCGGTCCCAGGTGTCGTTGCCGGAGTAGGTCAGGCCCATGTCCTTGCACACGCCCCACTGCTCGAACAGCACCGCCGCCGCGTCTTCCCGGCGAAAAAGGGCGGCGACGGCCTGTTCGAAGGCTCGGCCGAAAAGCATGGCTGCGCGCGTGTCTTTCTCTTGCCAACCATCGAGGTACCGGTGCCGGTAACGGCGCGGACAAGAAAGATATTGGCTGATCTGGGTGTAGCTATATGTCATCGGGATGCCTCCGCAGTGTTGGAGCGAGAAGCACTCGATACCGGAGCTGCGGACAGTTCTTCCCATTGGCTGGCTGGGGCGAAGCCGTCGAGGTTGATGAGCGAAATGCCGTTGATCACGGTGTGGCTGATCTTGACCACGCCGCGGAGTCCGGGTAGAGCCTTCTCATCGACTTGTTCGTGGGCCAGAAGTTCCGGGTCATAGAGGAAATCCCGCAGGAACCAGCCCAGCTTCCACATCGCCTTCTGGGTACAGTAAAGACGACCCATGATGGACTGACCGGCCAGAGTGCGAGGCTCGATGACGGAGAGTCGGAGGACGTAGAAGGGCTTGTGGGCGTGCCAGCGGAACTGGGCGCCATCGACGCGCACGAGGAATACACCGTCCGGAATCTCCGGACGAGAATCGCGGGCAGTTTCGGCGAGGCCTGGGACTTGGCGTTTCATGCGACCACCTCCTGTTTCGGTTGCGAGTAGCTGTTGAGCTGACAGAGCAGAGCATTTCGGTCCTTCTCGGCCCAGTCGGCCAGTTGCTGGACGAAGTTCTCGACCTGTTCCCTACTCGCCTCTCGGAGCGTCTTCGTGCCGCAGAAGTCGACGGCATAGGCCTTTACAAGTTCGGGATCGAGTTTGTGTTGGCGGATGATCTGGCAGAGGCGGTCGCGGACCTTGGGGCCACCGCCATTTCCGTTCCCGTTTGCGTTTTGTGGAGGAAGCTTTTCAACCGGATTCGGAAACGCTCCGATTTCCTCGACCGAGCAGATGCCGATACCGTAGGCCTTGCGCAGGGCACGATTGACCGCTCGGGTCTCGGCTACCCGCATTTCGGCACCGTGGACCAAGGGAGAGACATTGGAGGGATCTGCATCGCCGTAACCAGCAAATCCTCTACAAACGGGCGATTTAAATACTGTCGCCTTGAATGCCCACCGCGCCACAAGAGGTTGCGAGAACTCTGGAACCGGCTCGACATGGATTCCGGCGCATCGATTTCGTCGCGCCAGTCCCAGCAAGCCAGTGTGGGTCACATACCACGACTTATCCAGCAAAATTAGATCTCCAGATGATATTGAGAGCCGGTAGGCCTGGGTCAATAGCTCCAGGGCCTGAATGCTTGAGCGATTCAGCTGATCCCGCCATCTCTTTTTGGCAATCTTCAGGTTTTCTGTTGTCAGGGCTTTCCGAGGTCGCATGGGTCCTCCTCAATGCCAACTTGGGTGACATATGGGTACCATAAGTATGACATTATTTACCGTCTTGAGTCAATAAGATTCTTCCGAAATTCCTGAGAACTTCGAGTGCTAAGATTTCCTCGATGAGAAAAGATACGCGGCTCAGTTTCAGGGTGCAGTCGAACCTGAAGAAAGAAATCGAGGCAATTGCGGAACGCGAAGGACAGAGCGCGGCCCGAATTTGTGAGGCTTTTCTTCTCGCTGGATCGGAAGCGTACAAGAAACAAGGTCGAAAGTTCCTCGAACGAATGATTGGGCGCCTAGGTGTGACGCGGTCGTCGGAATCGGAATAAGATCGACTACGATTCCAAGTACCGTCTCAGATGCGTCGTGATAGCCAGCCACGAACGCATTATTCATGCGTGTGGAAACGGAAGCGGCTGGCGGGTTCAGTTGCGCTTTATACTCTTCCGTGAGTTGCAGCTCAATGGTGGCGAAGTCTACGCGGTGTTCGAGGGTTTTCTGCTCCGCCTCCATGCGTTCAATATCGCCGCGGACGCGGACTATCCCTTCCTCCACCTGGAGGATGTCCACAACGTTTCCGGTGCGCTGCTGAAGCATAGCGCGGAAGCGCTGTTCGGTATCGCGGGCGTAGGCTGCTTGTCACCTGCGGCGCGGACCTCGCCGTTCTGTGCCTCCCGCCGAGCCGCAGCGCCGATTCGCCAAACTAACGCCGAACAGAGAAGCGAGCTCAGACGCAAGGCAGTCTCAGCCCGGTGGTCCAAGGAGCGGAAGAGCAAGTCGGCCGCAAATGTTAATTCCGACCGAGCCCGAGCAATCGCAAACTGATGACAGGACCCGTGGACTCTCTGGCACACAAACGCTTTCGGGAGGTCCCCCCGGGGCGTCTCAGGCCCGAGTTTGTGCACCCGGGGTGCACAAACATCGGATTGCCTTGGTGGTCGGAGCGCGGGCTAAGTGATGACGAGGACAGGCAGCATTTCATTTGTGCAACCTGGTTGCACAAGGCCCGCGAGATGCCGAAGGAGTTTAGGCGGGAAGTCGAGAAGGAACTGACCCTGCGGGAAACAGAAGCGACCTGTCGTGGGCCAGCAGTTCCGGGTCATAGAGAAAATCCCGCAGGAACCAGCCAAGCTTCCAGATTGCCTTCTGGGTGCAGTAGAGACGACCTACGATGGACTGCCCGGCGGCAAGGAAGGATCCAAATACCTACACCGCTATCTTGGGCACCGAAAGGTAAGGATGACACTTCTCTCACGGCCAAGGCACACCTCGGGCCGCCTAAGTGGTAAACGTCTCGAACTGGCGCGTAAGGTTCTCCTCGCTGGGTCGGGCCATATGAGGATCCCAAGTCCTGCAAATCTTGCATGACCTCATAGAACAGTACATGCCGTTTCAGAGGTGGCTCAGGCGGGGTACTTCCGATCTTGCAGCTTCCGGCACAACCAGCGCCCGCAGAAGATGCGGGCTTGTATTTGATTTCTTTCATCTTGACTTACATCCCCTCAGCCGCTAGCGTTATTTGACCCTGGAACGCAGAATGTTTTTTCTCCCCCTGTTCCGAATTCTGCCCGGTCCTCCGTCTTGTGAATAAGCTGACTTGGGCACTGCAGCATCCAGAGATGCACTATCACCGCCGTTTTCGAGGTCAAAAAGGAAATTCCGGCTAATTAAGGTCGCAGCTATGTATCGGAGCACTCGCAAACTGCCGGTGCCGGTCGTTGAACCACCTGATGTCGTTCCAATGCCCGATCGAAGCGGGATGCTGTCTTCGCTGGAAGCAGTTCGCTGCGAGGTCCGTGAGATCGGTGATGAGTACATCGATGCAGTTTTGCAGCTGATCACCGAGTGCGCCTTGAGTCTCACGGCAGCCACTGGCGCAGCTCTGGCGTTTCTCACGGATGACAAGATGATCTGCCGGGCGCGAGCTGGCGAGCCAACTCCGCCGCTGGGAGCTCCCGTGGACTTACAACGAGGGCTGTCTGGAGAATGCGTTCGCAGTGGGCGCCTCGTCTCCTGCGAGGATACGGGAAACGACCCGCGTATCGATCCGGAAGTCAGTCGCACACTGGGCATAGGCTCGCTCATAGTCGCTCCCATCGTGTCCGATTTTAGGGTCGTCGGCTTGCTGGAGGTTTTCTCTCCGCATTCACGCGGTTTCACGAAGGCCCACGAGACGATTTTGGACTGGCTCGTCGAAATGATTCCAAGAACCCCTAGTGAAAAGACGCAGCCGGAAAACGCCCAGCCTGAAAGGACTCAACCGGAAACGCCGATCAGGCCAGAAGCCGTGTCAGATGTGTCGCGGCCTCCCGCTTCGGAGTCAGGTTTGGTGGAGTCAGGTTCAATCGAGTTAGGTTCAATCCATGCGACTCGCGACGTGTTGTGGGAACAGAAGCCTGAAGTCCCCGAGCAAGTCTCGCAGCAAGTCCCCGGACAAGTCGTGTCAAAGCGAGTCCCAGAGCAAGTCCCCGAACCGGTCCCCGGGCCCGCTCCCACAGCTCTCTCTAACTTGTTTCATTGGGCACTCCTCGGGTTGGCGTATGCAGTGGCGGCGATGGCCGCCGGCTACTTGGTCGGGTCCATGATCAAGAGCCATTGATCCTACTTACCGATCCCCAGCGGGTTTCGGGGGCTTCGCGCGCCAAGCGATGGGTCGCGAACAGGCCCGGCATGCAAACCGACGGTTCACGTGGACGACCCGGAAACTTGCGTTCGCGCTTTCCTCTTGCCAATCACGACGATGCCGTGCGCGTAGTCAACGCTCAATAAGTAGCAGAGGATACGCATCGCCAAGAACCTCAGCCTTGGAAGTCCTTTTGGCCATGCTCCATAGCGCACACGAAACGCTTCGACTTCGTAACCTCGCACGACGAAATCCGCCGCTAGATCTGCAAGTGGAAATTGCTGCACGTGTCCGGGATCGCCGGCCCACATGGGAACGACGCAAAGAGGATTTGGCGTTCCGATAACCAACGTGCCGTCCGGGCCCAACAGCCTCCCGAACTCGTCCATCAGATCCACGTAGTCGTTGAGAGACATGTGTTCAATCACCTCAAGGCACAGGATCGCGTCGAACTTGCCTGTCACTTGAGAGATTGACGAATATTCGTGCTCATCCTCGGCGGACATGTCGAGGGTTTCATAGCGACCCTTAAAACCAGCAGACACAAATTTTCCTTTGAGCCGCTTGTCACCCGCGCCGTAGTCCAAGAGCCGACTTGCATGCTGGGTGTGGTTGAAGATCGCCTGCTCCATTTCGTTGAGCCGTTCGCAATCTTCGCACGAAAGGCACCGCGCTTTGAGGGTTCTATACATTACCTCCCGCGCCTGATGTCTCGCCCAGTAATTGCGGTATCACTTATCCACATCCGACACGGTAAACTCCCCTCGACGACATTGCCTACGCTGGACTGGGCTCTGGTTCTATAGATCCGGCTGCCGTTCGCCAACTCATGATCATTCGTATCAAAAAGAGCGAGCAGATCACGCCCTCCACCGCGAGCAGGATGGCCAGCCGGTAAATCGACGAAATCGCCATCGAACGTATCACCAACAGGTTTCCCAGCACCAGCGCGGCGCTCAATATCAGAGGCTCGCGCAATGGTGCGAAAACGCGCAGCCCTTCCGGCTTCCGGGCGTGAAAGAAAGCCAACAGCCACTTGCTCTGGAGCACCGCTTGGAAAATGGCGGAGCCGAATAGTCCGTAGTGATATACCGCGTAGGTGCCGAGGGTCCAGGTCGGTATGGTCACCCACAGGCAGAGCCTAAGGTTGAACCACGCGTCATCCTGGGCAAAGAACAGCTCCGACAAAGGAACGCCTACGGCATTGAACACAGCGGTAACAGAATAGGCGTAGAGCAGCGGCTGCGCCGGAAACCACTTTTCGGTAAATACCAGGGCGATGATGGGCGTGCTCAAGCTGGCCAGCGCGGCACACGCCGGCCAGGCAATGCTGGCGTTGATCCGCAAAGATTTCTCCACTCGGGACCGAAGCAGCGTGGGATCACTGGCTGCGCTGCTGAACGCGGGCAAGTAGATGCGGGCCATGGCGCCATCATCCAAAGCACAAGGGGTTGCTGCCCCTGCGGCGCACTGCGTCTGGCCCACCCAAGGGTTCAACGCATCTTCTCGCCGATTTGAACCGCGCGTCATTCTTCGCGAAAAACAGCTCTGTGGCCAAGATCCTGAGTTGTGCATTTTTCTGATCTTAGCCACAATGATTCAGGTTTGGAGCAGTCCAGTTCGAAAGGTGGCGAACTTCATTTGTCTCTCCAGGTTCCATCGTTCTTGGGCCAGCGCGTACTAGGGCAAGCATCTTCTTGCGCAATCCTTCTCCGCTTCATCCTCATCTTCCTCGCCGTCGCCTGCCTGAGCAGCGTTCGGTCCTCCGCGCAGTCCGCGTCCGACAACACCTACACCATCCGCGGCATTGTGATTAACAGCGTGACGCGTGAGCCGATCGCCCGCGCCCTGGTTTATTCCCCCGGCAATCGCTTGGCCACCATGACGAACAGTGAAGGGGGCTTTGAATTCACTTTGCCGAGGGCTAGCGAGGCCGGTCCGGGCACAAACGCTCCTCCCAGTCACTCGATTCGGTCTTACTCGCTGATGGCCCGGAAGCCAGGCTTTCTGACCGATCCCAACAGCCAGGGCAACAACATTCAGAACAACGCATCGAAGGACTTGACGCTCGCGCTTACACCCGAAGCGCTGATCGTCGGCACCGTCACTCTGCCGACAGCAGAAGCGCCCGACAGAATCACGCTGCAAATCTTCCGCCGGCAGGTGCAGGATGGTCGCGGCCACTACGTTCCAGCCGGGAACACGCAGTCCACGTCGGACGGTCAATTCCGATTCGCGGACCTTCCGGCCGGCACGTATAAGCTGCTGACCAACGAACTGCTCGACCACGACCCGCTTACGGCCGATCCGTTGGCCTCCGATTCGCGCAGGCCGCTGTTCGGATACCCGCCTCTCTACTATCAGAGCGCATCCGACTTCGAATCTGCGAGCACAATTCAATTGACCGCTGGCCAGACGCAGAATGTCAACCTGTCGCTAGTAAAGCAGCCGTATTACCGCGTCAAAGTGCCGTTCACCGTGCCGGTCACCGATGGACGGGAAACCGGAGTTAGCGTTGAGGTGTACGGATATGGACATAAGGGGCCGGGATTTTCCCTCGGCTACAACAATCGTGACCATGCGATTGAAGGCATGTTGCCCGACGGAATCTACACCATCGAAGCCTCAAGCTCCGGACCCAACCGGGTGATTGGGTTGGAGACGCTCACCGTCAAAGGCGCACCGGGCGATGGTCGGACGATCGATGGTCCGCGTTTGGCGCTAGTGCCCAATGCCTCGATACCCGTCTACGTGAAGGAAGAATTCACATCTGCCGACCACAACGATCGCAACACGGCGTCGAGGAAACCACGTGCTTATCTGAGCGTGTCGCTGGAGTCCGCCGACGACTTTGGAGTGGGACGCGATGTTCCGCTGCGGAACCCCACCGGGCCTGGGGACGAGAGTTTGGTCATCGAGGGTGCGCCGCCGGGGCGCTACTGGGTGCGAGTCCAGTCGTCACGCGGTTACCCCGCCTCGATCCGTTCGGGCAACCTTGACCTGCAGCATCAGCCACTGGTCGTCGGCGCGGGAGGTGGCATGTCTCCCATCGAGATCACGATGCGAGACGATTCGGCGGAGATCAGCGGCACAGTCGAGGGAGTTACACCGCCGGCGCAGGGGCCCGCCAGTGTACCCGGCGCAGGGCAAGCTCGGGCACATGTCTACTGCATTCCTCTTGGGGACAGCAGCGGGCGGTTCACCGAGATCTGGGTGAGACCGGATGGGAATTTCGTTTCGCAGGAACTGGCTCCGGGTACGTATCGCGTGCTTGCTTTCAATCAGGAGCAAAAGGAGATCGAGTATCGGAATCCCGAAGCCATGCGGGCTTACGATTCGAAGGGGCAAGTGGTTCGCGTGGTTGGTGGACAGAAGGAACGCGTGCAATTGCAGCTGATTGCCACGAGCATTTCCGGAAACGAGTAGTGATGCGCATCTTTCGACCATTCCGACGATCATTCCGGCGATCAATCCAACGAAGCCGGTGCCTGGGCGTACTCGCCGCGGCGTGTTTGGTGCTCTTCTGTTCCGCGCAGGCGCAGACGGAGAACTCTCAGCGGACGCCGATTCCTTCCGGCCCGTACCGCATCGCCGGGACGGTCGTGAATGCGAGGAGCGGTAGCCCGCTCGCGCGCTCCCGCGTCACCATCGTCAATGCGAAGAATCGGCAGAGCGTGCGATCCGTCATCACCAGCGACGACGGACGCTTCGAGTTCCATGTTCCAGCGGGCAAGTACTCACTCGGGGGCGCGAAGCGCGGATTCATCACCGCTTCCTACAACCAGCATGACCAGCTCTCGAGCGCGATCGTAACCGGCGCCGATATCGATAGCGAAAACCTTGTTCTCCGGTTGGCGCCGAACGCCGTGCTTACCGGCAAGGTGCTCGATGAATTCGGAGACCCCGTCCGCCATGCGCAAATCATGGTCTATCGTGAGAGCCATTCCCAGGGCGTGAGTCGCTTTTTTCCTTCTGGCAGCGCCTCGACTGACGATCAAGGTCGCTACGAAGTGACGCCACTCGACGAGGGGACATACTTCGTCTCTGCTAAAGCTTCGCCATGGTACGCGGTCCATCCAACATCGAATGGCGCGGGCGCGGAGGAGCCCTCCCAGGTGGATTCATCCCTCGACGTTGCCTACCCCATCACCTACTACGGGGACGCCACCGAGGCCGAGGATGCTGCTCCGATCCCGGTCCGTGGCGGGGATCGCTTGGAAGCTGACATCCACCTGAATCCCGTTCCCTCACTGCATCTCATTGTGCACGTTCCTGAAGGCGGCGCGCCCGGGATCACTTTCCCCATCCTGCAGAAGCCCGCTTTCGGCGGTCTGGAACAGATCCAGAGCAGCAACATTCAGAATGTCGGTCCCGGCGTGTATGAGCTGACCGGAGTTGCGGCGGGCCGGTATACGGTCCGGATGCCTGATTCCAACGGGCAGATGAGAGAGTCCACCGAAGTCGATCTCAACAGTGGTGGAGAACTCGATGTTTCTTCGGGCAACTCGCCGAGCAAGATCAAGGCGATGGCTAAGATCGAGGGCGCGGCGAGCCTTCCATCTCAACTCCAGATTGAACTACGCAACAGCAAGGGCAGAGTAAACGCTGCGCCCGTGGACGCGAAGGGCGAGGCCAATTTTTCGGACGTCATTCCTGGCAAATATGACGTCGCCGCTGGCTCCCCGACGCAATCGTATTCGGTGGATCGCATGGCGTCGGAGACCGGAACCATTTCCGGCCATTCGTTGAACGTGCCTCCGGGCGCGTCACTCACCATTGCACTCTCGCTGGTGGGAGGCTCGGTCACCGTCGAAGGCTTCGCGAAGCGAGCTGCAAAAGGGGTTTCCGGCGCGATGATCGTTCTGGTGCCCAGGAATCCGGAAGAGAATCGCGATCGCATTCGCCGGGCCGAGAGCGATCTCGACGGAAGTTTCAGCCTGCCCAATGTCATTCCGGGCTCGTACACCATCCTCGCCATTGAAAACGGCTGGGATCTGGACTGGGCCGAGCCTGCTGTGCTCGCGGGGTATCTCAAGCACGGGCAAACATTCGAGGTCGGAGATCGCTCACGAACGACCATGCACCGGGACGATGCAATCGAAGTGCAGCCGAGGTAGAAACAGATCAACTATGCTGATTCTGGTTCCACGGCCCCGGTTGTCGTTCGCCGACTTACTACCATGCGCATCCAGAGGAACGCGCAGATCATGCCTTGCACCGCGAGACGTTCCGTCATCGTTTGTCAGTTGCGGGTTGCAGGTTTCGCGGCATAGCTCGTTGCACGCCGAGCTGGGTTTCAGCCAGCGGGGAAAAACGCGGCAGAGGTTGCTTGAAACTCGCCGTCGGCGCTGCGTGAGTAAAGTTTCAGGTCGGACTCGACCATATCGCGCACCAGCTCGCTAAACTTAATCTTTGCCGACCAGCCTAGGCGCTGGCGGGCCTTGCTCGAATCTCCCAGCAAGACATCGACTTCGGCAGGTCGGATAAAACGGTCGTCCAACACCAGATATTTGTATGGATCGAGGTCGAGCAAGCCAAACGCGCATTCGAGAAATTCTCGCACCGAGTGGGTCTTTCCCGTAGCGATGACGTAGTCGTCTGGTTGTTCCTGCTGCAGCATCAGCCACATGGCTTCCACGTATTCTCGCGCGTGTCCCCAATCGCGCTTGGCATCGGTGTTGCCCAGGCGGATTTCAGTGGCCAGACCGAGCTTGATCTGCGCCGCCAAGGAAGAAATTTTGCGGGTGACAAACTCCATGCCGCGCCGGGGCGACTCATGGTTGTAAAGCATGCCGCAGGATGCATGCAGGCGATAGGCCTCCCGATAGTTCCGGGTAAGATGATAGCCGGCGACTTTTGAGATCCCATAAGCGGACCGCGGACGAAACGCGGTAAACTCGTTTTGGGGAGCCGGCGCGGAACCAAACATTTCGCTCGATCCGGCGAAATAGAATCTCGCCTGGGGCGCAACGTCGCGACAGGTGGATAGCAAATAGTGAGTGCCGTTGACATTGACTTCGAAGGTCGAGAACTCGTCTTCGAACGAATAGCTAACGTAGCTTTGAGCCGCCAGATGGTAAACCTCGTCCGGCTGCACGGCAGCCACCACCTTCATTAGACTGGGATAGCTCTCGAGGGACGCGCCGTGCAGCTGAATCCTGTCCAGTAGGTGCTGGATCCGTGATAGCCGGTGCTGGGGGTCTTCAATCGCCACGCGGCGGACGATGCCGTGGACCTCATAGCCTTTTTCCAAAAGCAATTCCGACAGATAGCTTCCATCTTGTCCTGATATCCCAGTAATGAGCGCACGTTTTTGATTAGCCACGATTGATCTCTATGATTGGAGTGGGACGTAAGATCCCACAGCCTCAAATTGAGGACCTCAAAACTATTCCCTTCCTCGAAAACACGCTCATATGGCCCTGGCCATGCGTTCGCAATGGGGTATCGCGAGTATCCAAGGCGCTGCGGCAGAACCGAAGTAGTGTAGCACAGTACAAAGGTTTCCCAATACCTCGACAGCGCTGGTGCTGGCTCACCGTAAAAGGCCAACAAACTTGGGCAATTAGTTTTCGAAATCTCTCCCACACCCTGCCCCACGTCCCGCCAGGGCTTCAAAAATTTCCTTGAAGAAAGTATTCATAAAAAATCTCTCTGGCCACTCCGAACGTTGTACAATCAATTGCACTTTTTGATCGCGTGTCCCCCGGATGAGCTCTGTGGTTTGGCCTGTCTTTTCGCGCGAAGCCATCGGTTTGCATGGAGTGGTGAATGGAGCCTCAAAACACGTTTCGAACGTTGATGCCTCGCAAAGACGAACTGCAGGCCTCGCATCCCACCGAGGGCGGCGTTTTGCCTGCAGCGTACCACCGAACCGTCAGCCATGTTCCCAGTCTCTGGGATTATTGGCCGATCGTGCTCCGGCACAAGTGGATGATTTTGTCTGCCATGCTGGTGGCGTTGCTGGTAGGCGGGGTGGTTTCCTTCTCAACCACGCCCATTTACGAGGCGGTCGGCCGCGTCGTAATCAATCGCGAGGGAGCCGACACCGCAGGCCTGAAAAACTCCGACGCCAGCGGAAGCGATTCCTTTGACGACTACATGGTCGCGATGGATACGCAGACCCACGTTCTCCAAAGCGATGCCATCGCCAAACTTGTCATCCGGAGGTTGAACCTCGATTCCGATCCGGCATTCGCCGGTAAAGGAGCAGCGCCCGCGAGCTCTACGCCTGTTGCCGCCCAGGCCGAGTCCCGGGAGATCGAACCTCATCAGGAAGCGGGCTTGGTCGCGAAGTTCCATAGAGCGCTGCAGATCAGCTCAATTCCTCGGACACGGCTGCTGGAGATTCGGTTCTCCAGCCCGGACCCAAATCTGGCCGCTAAAGCGGTCAACACTTTGATCGACACTTACATCGAGCAGAATTACAAAACCCGCCTGGACGCTACCATGCGCACATCCAACTGGCTCGCGCAGCAATTGTCCGAACTGCAGATGAAAGTTGAGGAATCCCAGGAGAAGCTGGTTCTCTATCAAAAGGAGCACGGTATCCTAGGCATCGACGAGAAGGAAAACATAATCACCTCCAAGCTCGACGAACTAAACAAGGAGCTGACGGCTGCGGAAGGTGACCGCATGCAGAAGGAGTCCGTCTATCGATTGGCCAGTTCGGGTGAGCCTGATCTGTTGTCCAATCTCGATCCATCCAGCCCGTTAGTCAAGCTGAGAAGCCAGGAAGAGGATTTGCATCGCCAACTGGCGCAGGCGAGTGTTCATTTCCAGCCGACATATCCGAAGGTAGAGGAAATCAATCAGCAACTGGAGGCCGTTCAGGCGGACATCAAAGCAGAAATCAAGCGCCTAGCTACTAAGTACGAGAAAGACTACCTGGCGGCGCTGGGGCGTGAAAAGCTGCTTCGAGCCTCCCTGGAGAATCAAAAAACCGAAGAAAACCGGCTCAATGAAAGCAGCATCGAATACAGCATTCTGAAGAGGGATGTGGAGAGTAATCGGCAGCTCTCTGAAGGCCTCCTGCAAAAGCTGAAGGAGGCGGGAGTCATGACCGGGTTGCGGTCGAGCAACGTACGGATCGTGGATCCGGCATCTGCTCCGACTATGCCCGCGACGCCGAACATCCCCCGGAACCTTCTGCTATCACTGGTGGTGGGCTTAGCCGGCGGACTGTCGCTCGCGTTTATTCTTGAGTCGCGTGACAACGCCGTGCACTCTTTGGAACAGGTACGGATGATCACCGCTTTACCATCCCTCGCGGTCATCCCCTTCTCGTCTCATCCCCGCAGTCGGTCGCTATCGCTGACGCAGGCCAAGCGTCTTCCGCACACAGCGACCGCGGTGGCCTCCGCTACGCGTCCGAAATCGGAGATTGCCGAAGCTTACCGTGCGTTGCGGACTTCCATTCTGCTTTCCAAGACCGGCAGATCGGCCAAGGTCTTGATGGTAACAAGCGCGTTACCGCAGGAGGGCAAGACCACGACCTGTGTGAATCTGGCCATTGTCCTAGCACAGCAGGGCGCGCGTGTGCTCCTCATCGAAGCAGACATGCGGCGCGCCGGTATCTCAAAGATACTTCACCTTAAATCCGATATTGGACTCAGCACGATATTGGGGCAAAACACCGTCCCGGATCCGGAAGAAGCGATCCATCCAGTGGCGGACGTCCCGAATCTCAGAGTGCTGCCCGCGGGTCCGGTCGCACTTCACCCGTCCGAAATGCTGGCCTCGCCCCGCATGAGAGACCTGATACAGAGCTTGGAACCGGAATTCGATCACATCATCATCGATACGCCCCCGGTGCTCAGCGTTACGGATGCTGCGCTGCTGTCCGCGTTGGCCGACTCCACTCTCCTGGTGATACGTGCTGGCATGACGAGCCGAGCTGCGCTACGTCGCGCCCACGACGTGCTGGCGCACGTCGATGCCCGCATTATGGGCGTAATTCTCAATGCAGCGGACTTTACCGAACCCGACCTGTATTACTACGGCAGCCGGTATGGCAACTACTATCACGACTCCGCGCCGGGTAAGACCGCTCGCCGGGAGTAGCCCGTGAGACTGCCGCTACGCCCTCTTGTCAGGAACGTTTTATTGGTCCTGATGTGCCTGGGGATACTATCGATCTACATTGGCAGGGTGATACGAGTCTATCTCGCGCGCCGATCCGCGGACTCTTCTCAAGTCGAGGGTGTCGAGCGTGCCATCCGTTTGGTGCCCGACAATGCCGAATTCCCCCACCTGCTGGGCCTCCGGCTTTCCGCCATCGACCAGGATGATAATGGCGCGATCGCCAACCTCCGCAAAGCTGTCAACCTGAACTCGAATAGTGGACGATATTGGCTTGATTTGGCGTCGCTGTACCAGGTAACGGGCAACGCTGAGAAACAAAATGAGGCTGTGCAGTCTGCGCTGAACGCCGAACCGGGCAATCCGGAAATAGCTTCGGAAGCAGCACAATATTTCTTGGTCGCCGGCGACGCGGACCGTGCTTGGCCTCTGTTCCGGCAAGCTCTCGTGCAGAACCCGCAAGCTGCAAAGGCCATTCTCCCGGTGTGCTGGCGCGAGACGCGAGACGCGAATCTTCTTCTTGCCAAGGTGGTTCCCGGTAGTCCAGAACTTCAGTTGGCGTTCTTGCGGATGCTGACCGAGCAGAAGGAAACAACGGCTGCGAAACAGGTGTGGCAACACCTTGTCGCCTCCCGCAGGTCCTTCCAGGCACAGCTCAGTTTCTTTTACTTTGATTACCTATTGAACGAACATGAAGTCGCAAGCTTCGACCGGGCCTGGCACGAGCTCGCTGGTCTCTCACCCAATCTGCAGGTTTACCTGCCGAGCGACAATTTGATGGTGAATGCCGGCTTTGAGCAGCCGCTTCTGAACTCCGGTTTCGATTGGAGATATGAACCTGCGGACCATATTGCCGCTGGTATCGACGACAAGGTGGCGCACTCCGGAGCCCATTCGCTCTCTTTGTCCTACGACGGTAACCCGGCGTACGATGCCGGCTGGAAGCAGTTCGTTCCGGTGCAATCAAACACGGATTACGAATTCAGCGCCTGGGTCAGAAGCGAAAACGTGACAAGTTCGAGCGGACCGAGGATCGCGATCGTGGATGCCTACAGTGGCGCCAATTTCCTTTTAACCGACGATGTACTGGACACTCATCCCTGGCAGGAAATCAAGGGCAGGTTGCGAGTGCCGGCCAACTCCGACCTGTTAGCAGTAAAGATCGTCAGAGCTCCGGCCAACACGAGGATCCGTGGACGGGTCTGGATCGATGACTTGCGGTTGGTGAAGAGGTAATTGATGCCGCGTGGACAAGTCATCGATGGGGAGGCCCCGCTCGTAACGGAAGTCAGTATTCGTCTTCGGCTGGAACGTGGACTGCAAATCTTCCTGTTTGTGGCGCTCTGCACCTTGCTGATGTTCGGGCCGCTGGCTCTAGGCATAGTTCAGGGCTGGTCCACTGCACTGTTTGAAGCTGGTGCCGCCGTCGTTTTGTTGATCGGGATGGCATGGCAACTGACTGCCTGCGAAGTGAGAGTCCAGTGGAATCCGTTGTTTGCACCGATGCTTGTTTTTTTCGGACTCGTCCTGCTGCAGATCGCTTTTCATCACTCGGCCTATTTGTACGATTCTCTTTCTGAGCTTTGGCTCTATATTGCCTATGGAATTCTGGTATTTGTCGCGGTGCAGCTGGTCCGGTCTGACGACGACTTCATTCTGCGCTTCGGGAAAACCATGGCCGTGTTCGGGTCAATCTATGCGGTTGTCGCGGTCTTTCAGGGGTTTACCTCGGGAGGCCGGATCTATTGGCTGATAAAACCGCGATCCGGAAATGTGTACGGCAGCTACGTAAACCACAACCACTATGCCGGATTAATGGAGCTACTGCTTCCCATCGCGCTGGTGCTTGCGTTCAGCGGGTTAGTTCGTGAAGGGAAACGTGTTTTGCTTGTGTTTGCGACTATGCTGATGGCTACCTCAGTGTTCTTGTGCCAATCACGCGGAGGGATGTTCGCGGTTATCGTGGAAACGGTGTTCCTCGCAATCTTTTGGATGCGTCAATTCTCTCCAAGGAGATCAGCGGCGGTGTTCGTGGCGTTCTGCCTAGTAACAGCATTGTTCTTGGCATGGATCGCTCCGCAGCAAGTCGGCGGCCGCATCGCCGACATCCACGATCCCGCGCGGTGGTTAATCCACCGCGACTCCATTCGTATGTTTGCCGCTCATCCATTTCTGGGCAGTGGTTTCGGAAGTTTTGCCACCGCGTTTCCGCGCTATCGCGCGTTCTACGATGGTTTTTTTATCAATCACGCACACGATGACTATCTTGAACTTTTGCTGGAGACGGGGCTGGCCGGGTTCGGCGTGGGCGTGTGGTTTATCGTCGTGTTGTATCGCGAGGGGCTCCGCAACCTTCGCCCGGCAAAGCGTTCGCCGGCGGCGTTGATGAGCACCGCAGCTCTGGCGGGATGCACGGGCCTCCTGGCGCACAGTTTCATCGACTTCAATCTTCATATCCCGGCGAACGCGGCGTTGTTTTATGTTTTGTGTGCTATCGCCACCGCTCCTCCAGTCAGTAGAAGTAGGAGCGACTCCAACAGCTACCAGGAGAGAAGTGATTGTTCCGCCAGTAATTTCGGGTGATTAATCCTGCTGCACGGTCGCTGCCCCTCTCCATCCCTAGACCGCGCTGCATGAAAAGGAATCAATACTGGCGCATAGCTGGAACGAGAACGCGGTCGTGTAGGACAGATGGTAAGGTGACCTCGGCAGAATGGCCGCCGGTCTCCTCCAGTTCGAGTTCAACCGCAGAGACGAATCGGCGGATAAGCAACCGGACGCCATTCACGTATAGCGTCCGGTTCGAGCAGAAGACTGTGTTGCGAAAGGCGGGGGGCTCATTTCTATTGATCAAAACCTCAAAGGCTAAGTTGCTGGGTTGGGAACCATCCATAGGTTGGAGCAAGGATTGACCGTGATCTTTGAGTGGATCGCAGCTCAGGTTCTTTCTAAGGCTCCCGTATCCGTAGTGGTTTCCGCTGCGGCGGATTGACAAGGATGACTTCGAACGATCTCGAAGGGAACACGTCAGCCTTGGCGGAGACATACGCTGCTGCTGGGACCGCGCGAGTTGTGTTTTGAATTAGCCGTTGACATTTTTTCACAGGGGTATCGAAAAAGAATGTTGCAACTCTGCATCGTGAGTTGTTAAAGTTCTCCCGACGCATAACACTTCGCGAAGATTCTTGAGGTGCAACGGTTGTGGGATCGGATTTGTGTCCACGCAGTTTACTCGGGGCAAGACCGCTAGTGTGCTTGTCGCCGCTGCTAGAACATTTGCCCACTGCAAGCCGGGCAGATGCATAGTTCCTGCAACCAAATATTACAAATCTCCTACGTTGGGGAGGAAAACTTCGTCTGAAAGAAGAGACGGAGAATCCGTTTTACCAGCTTGGCCTGAAATGCCGGATGTTTCAGTCGGAAGGGAACTCTGATTTTGACGCTCCTGTTCTTTGGGCTCTTTGCATTTTCGCTGGTTGTGTCGTTTATCGCTACTCGTGAAGTGCGAGACCTAGCGATCCGCAGAGGCTGGGTTTCGCTCCCGCAAGGCGGCCGGCATGTCCACCAGGCCCCACTTCCCCGGCTGGGGGGCGTGGCGATTTTCCTGGCTTTCTCGGTCAGCTTGGCCCTCTGGCTGGGACTCTCCCTAAGATTTCCCCGATTGGTGGAGGGCTTCGCTCCCACCACGATTCTTCGCATCTATGTTCCGGCCTGCCTGATTTTTTGTCTTGGCATCTACGATGATCTGCACGGTGCAGGCCCGTATTTGAAGTTTGCCGTGCAGGCGATCGCCGCGGCCATGCTGTTCGCCGGCGGAATGCGCGTTCTCGATCTGCCAGTGATCTTCGGTTCCCATTCGCTGCCCTGGTTCGTCGGGTTGCCACTCACGGTGCTGTGGGTAGTTGCGGTTACCAACGCCTTTAATCTCATCGATGGCCTGGATGGTTTGGCCGCCGGATCAGCCTTGTTTTCGACGATGGTGTTTTTTGTCATCGCGCTGGTCAATCATTCCTGGCAGGGTTCCCTGATGAGCGTGACACTCGCCGGTGCCATTCTGGGATTCCTTCGCTTCAACTTCAATCCGGCCACGATTTTCCTGGGGGACTCGGGCAGCCTGTTCATCGGCTTCGTGCTTAGCGCGCTGGCTCTCGCCGGAGCGCAGAAAGCGCCAACCTTCGTGGCCGTGGCCATCCCGGTGGTCTCGTTCGGATTGCCGATTCTGGAGACGTTGCTATCCATCCTGCGGCGGCTGATTAGTGGGCGCCCGATTTTCACCGCCGATCGCGAGCATATTCACCACAAGTTGTTGCAGATGGGTTTTTCGCATCGCCAGGTGGTGATCGTTCTCTACGCCGTCTCCGCGATCTTTGCCATGCTCAGCCTATTCCTGCTTTGGCCGACGGGCAGCACCCTGGGACTGGTGCTGGCGGTGGTGGGCACCGGCATCTGGCTGGGAGTCCAGCACCTGAACTACCTCGAGTTTGGCGAACTGCGGCGCGTGGCGCAGCGCACCATCGACCAGCGGCAGATCGTCATTAACAATCTCTCGTTGCGCCGCGCCGTCGAGGAACTCAAAGTGGCCGGCGATTTCGATCAGGTCTGCAGGGTTCTGGTGGCCGCCTTCGAGAAAAATGATTTCGATGCGTTCGAATTGCAGCTTAAATCGCTTCCCGGTGATCAGTCGCTGCCCAGCGAAACCAACCGCCATTTCCACTGGAGCAAGTTTCCTCACATGGTGGCAATTTCCAGCCAGCCTTCGTGGAAGCTGACGCTGGACCTGGTCACAACTTCGAAGCGGCACCGCGGCTTGCTCGTCGTCTACCGCATCTATAGCCACCGCGATCTGCAACTGGATGTCAACCTCCTGACTTCCCAATTTCCCGCTACCCTGGCAGGCGCGCTCGATCGAGTGTTGACCATGCCGGAGGTTCTCGTGCCGGCTGCGCCAGGCAACACCCCCCGCCTGGCCGTGAACCTATAACGGCTTCTTGAAGAACTCTGAGAATTGTTCAACAAAACCACACTTTCCTTCCCCGGTTGATCCTGCTTCTTGACAAAGCAGGCGTGGTTGCTTCGGTCGAGTTTGACTCATGACGCCTTCTGATGTACTTGTGCGAGGAATGCCTGCCGCTGTTCGCCGGCTAGGAACTTGAAGAACTGCTGGATCGAAGGATCGAATGCAGCAAGGCTTCAGGTGCCGATTTCAAAGATGGGAGCGGGTATCATATCGGTTTGCGAGCCAGCCACTCACTCGGCATGTCTTCGCTTGGTCATAGAAGTCAACCGCGGAAAGTCAACCGAAGGAGCCAGAAAAAGCGTTGGATCGCGCGTCTGGCAGGCGTGCGCTCGCGCCCTGATGATCGTCGTCTGATCCACGCTTTCCGTCTGCCCCGCCACTGTAGACCACAATTCCATGGGTATTGCTGACCGTGTTGCCATTGAGGCTGAGGCCGCCGGATGCATACACGAGAATTCCGCTGGCGGAATACGAAACACCTGAATAGATGTCGTTCAATACCGTTCCCTTCGCCCCGTCGCTGATCTGAATACCTTTCCGGGCAACGTAGGCGGTGGGTCCCTGTCCAGAGACAGTGTAATGTGGGCAAGGCGGTGGCCACTAAAACACGGCTAACCTAAAACGGTTGACGGGCAAGGAAACAAGGGATAATATTGGCGAGTTGCTTTTGGCTTTGGAGCCAACCAAGATGAACATTGTGCGCGACGTTTTTTTTTGCTGGACGATGATGGTTTGGTTGCCCGCCTCTCTCATGGCCACTGATTCGGGAGTAGGCATGGTTCGCCCTTATGGCACGGCTTGGCTGAACGGCACTGCGGTAGAGCAGTCTTCCACAATTTTTCCTGGCGACTTGGTCCAGACGAGTTCCAGTTCTGCTCTGAAGATCAGATCTTCTGGCTCCAGCGTGACCGTTTTTCCGGATTCTTTGGTGAACTTCGAAGGCGGCGCAGTGGGGGTTGAGCACGGGGGCGTGAAGCTTGTCACCTCGAAAGGCATGTTTGCCCGCGCCGGTATTGTTACCGCAACTCCCGCTTCGAACACCTGGACCGAATTTGAGCTGACCGATGTGAATGGTACGGTTCAGATCGTGGCTCTTAAAGGCGATCTTCAGATCAGCGACGGCTCGCAGACCACGACTCTTTCCCAAGGTCAGCAGGCCACGCAAAAAGATTCGGACGAAACTCAAAGTAAGCAGGACAAATCCGGTACGGTTGCGCGAGACGAAAAGAAGAAAAAGAAGAAAAAAGGCGTTATCATTTTCGTAGCCGCTAGTGCCGCTGCCGCAACCGCGGGAGCAGTGGCTTTGGCTGTACAATCCCCTCCCGCTCCCCCACCCATCAGTACCATAACACCGTAGCGCTTGCCCCTCGGCCTGCAAGGTTCTGTTCGTCGTCAGAAGTTCTGAGACCTGCTTGGCCCAGGGGCCAAGCTACACATCCGGATTCAGTTCACTCATGAGTTCTTGGCTTCAGCGGCCCAGATTGCAGCGCAGCCGCTGCCCTATCAGCGCCGCATCTGCTACAAGGCCGAGCACACCGCCGCCGGAACCAACCTGCGCTTCGTGGTCACCAACTGCGCCGGCCGTGCCTCCCAGGTCTTCGCTTCCTATAACGATCGCGGGCGAGTGTGAGAACCGCATCGAGGAGTTCAAGAACGGCTTCCTTGCCGACCGCTTGAGCTGTCACCGCTTCCTCGCCAACGCCTTCCGCTTGCTCCTGCACGCCGCTGCGATTAAGCAGGCTAAGGTAAAGGCATTCTGGGTTTTTCTTTCTTGCGTTTTCAATCCCTCTTAGTACAATCCCTCGATACGAAACAATTAAGGTTGCGACACGTTTCAAGGGAAGATTCGCGATCCGCAGGATATGGCGCGCGGCCTCCCGCTTAGGTTTGATGGAGTCAGGTTCAATCGAGTTAGGTTCAATCCCTGCGACTCGCGACGCGTTGTGGGAACAGAAGCCTGAAGTCCCCGAGCAAGTCTCGCAGCAAGTCCCCGGACAAGTCTTGTCAGAGCGAGTCCCGGAGCAAGTCCCCGAACCGGTCTCCGGGCCCGCGCCCACAGCTCTATCTAACTTCTTGTCTCAGTGGGCACTGCTCGGGCTGGTTGTTGCAGTGCTGGTGATGGTCGTCGGCTACTTGGTCGGGTCCATGATCGAGAAGCGTTGAACCGACTCACCGCCAGTGGCGCAGCTGTCAGTGACCGAGGTGGTCTCGACGGTTTCAAGGCAAAACGCGGCCGATCACAGCGCGCAAGCGAAGTCCCGAACGGCAGCACGAGCTTTATCGGCAGTTCGGCGTCGTTCAACCCTAATATTGCTTTGCGATCCACTGGCGGTAGCCACCGCTGGTCACGTCCTGAACCCAGTCTTCATGCTGCAGGTACCAGTTCACCGTCTTGCGGATTCCGGTCTCAAACGTTTCCCTTGGACGCCAATTCAATTCGCGCTCGATTTTCCGCGTGTCCATGGCGTACCGGCGGTCATGACCAGGACGGTCCTTGACGAATGTGACCAAGTTACGGTGTGGAACTACCGGGTCATTGGGTCGCAATTCATCGAGTAATCCGCAGACCGTGTCCACGATATCGAGGTTCTTTTTCTCGTTACATCCGCCGATGTTGTAGGTGTCACCCAGGCGCCCTTGAGAAAGAACGGTGCGGATCGCGCTGCAGTGATCCTCTACGTACAGCCAATCGCGTACGTTCTGGCCGTCTCCGTAGGCGGGAAAAGGTTTGCCGCTGCGCGCGTTCAGGATCATCAGCGGAATCAGTTTTTCGGGAAATTGATAGGGTCCGTAATTATTGGAGCAGTTCGTGGTCAGACTCGGCAGCCCGTAGGTGTGATGGTAGGCCCGAACCAAATGGTCGGAGGCCGCTTTGGATGCAGAGTAGGGACTGTTGGGGGCATAAGGCGTCGTTTCGCTGAAGGCTGCGTCTTTCGGGCCGAGCGAGCCATAGACTTCGTCGGTCGAAACATGCAGAAAGCGGAACGTCTTGCGTTCGGTCTCTGGCAGAGAAGACCAGTAGACGCGCGTCTCCTCGAGCAGACTGAACGTGCCGTTGACGTTCGTACGCACGAAATCGTCCGGCCCATGAATAGACCGGTCTACGTGGCTCTCGGCGGCAAAATGAACAATCGCGCGAGGGGACTCGCGCTGCAGAAGGCTCTGTACCAATTCGCGGTCGACGATATCGCCCTGTTGAAAGTGGTACCTCGGATGTGCCGCGATGGATTCAAGATTGCGAAGGTTCCCCGCATAGGTCAGTTTGTCGAGATTCAGGACGTGCGAGGATTCCTGCTCGATCCACTGCAGAATGAAATTCGACCCGATGAACCCCGCTCCGCCGGTAACCAGAATCAGATTCTGCATCTTCGCAGTGACGGGCAAGCTCCTGATCTTGAAAACTGTTCAACAGCGAAAGCCATGCATGGCGGCAAACGTGAAACTGGAAACTGCTCAAGAACATTCTACTAAATCGGAGACTCGATAGGAGTCCAACCGGAAGGAGCTCTATTGAACATTGCATAATATAGTTACAATGGAAACAGATCGGCCTGCTGCCAGAAGGCGATGACCAGGGTAGGCCGCTTGCGCATACGACGAAGCGCCTGGCGCGCGTGATGGCTCAGCTGCCCGAAAGTTGTGGGGCAGAAGTTGGGTAACTCGTGCTGCTTCCAGTGCGACCACAGATACTCCACGGGGTTCAGTTCCGGGGCATAGGCAGGCAAGAACTCCAACCAGAGTCGGCCACGTTGCTGGCGCACGAAGTCCCATACCATGCGGCTGCGGTGACCGGGCAACCCGTCCCATACGATCAGCAGCTTGCCGGGAATGTGACGGAGCAGGTGGGAGAGAAACTCGATGATCTGCGGACTGCGGATCGCTCCAGGAAACAGCCGAAAGTAGAAGTTCCACCATGTCACCCCCGCCATCGCCGACAGCATCTTCCAGTTGAAGTGATATTGCAGCACCGGTGTCTGTCCTCGTGGCGCCCAGGTACGGCAGCGGTGCGGGCGTTCGCTCAGTCCGCTTTCGTCGATGAAGACGATCGTCCGGCCTTCGTTTTTGGCCTTTTTAACTCCGGCCAACGCTTTTGTTTCCACACACGGATCTTCTCTTCATCCCGCTCCAGCGCCCGCCCCGCGGGACGTTGACAGCTCCATCCCAGCTGCCGCAGGATGCGCCAAGCCTGCGAGGCATGGTAGCGGACCCCGCATTCTTCCTCGATCAGGTGCGCCACCCGCCACGCCGTCCACAAACCGGTTTCATACCCCAGAGCTTCCGGCCCACGCTTCACACCGCGCTCGATCTTCTTCAGATCTTCCGCACGCAGCCGAGGTTTTCGTCCGGCGCGCCCCGCTTTCCGCAATCCGGACAGCCCGGCTGCCTCCAGCTGTTGGGCCCAGCGGCTGACCGACTGCCGATGTGCCCCGACTTGCCGTGCCACTTCGGACTGATGAACTCCCTGCTTCAGCAACCGCGCCGCCCGTAAGCGCCGCTGCTCCAGTGCCTGGAAGTCCCGCCGTACTCCCGCTGGGTTTCCCATGGACCAACCGTAGCACAGATGGCCAGGAATGTCACTATATTATTCAATACTCAATAACTTCGCTTGCGCGCTGTGATCGGCCGCGCTTTGCCGTGAAACCGTCGAGACCGTCTCGGCCACTGACCCCTGCGCCACTGGCGGTGAGTCGGCTCAACGCCTCTCGATCATGGACCCGACCAAGTAGCCGACGACCATCACCAGCACTGCAACAACCAGCCCGAGCAGTGCCCACTGAGACAAGAAGTTAGATAGAGCTGTGGGCGCGGGCCCGGAGACCGGTTCGGGAACTTGCTCCGGGACTCGCTTTGACAAGATTTGTCCGGGGACTTGCTGCGAGACTTGCTCGGGGACTTCAGGCTTCTGTTCCCACAACACGTCGCGAGTCGCAGGGATTGAACCTAACTCGATTGAACCTGACTCCACCAAACCTAACTCCGAAGCGGGAGGCCGCGACACATCTGACACGGCTTCTGGCCTGATCGGCGTTTCCGGTTGAGTCCTTTCAGGCTGGGCGTTTTCCGGCTGCGTCTTTTCACTAGGGGTTCTTGGAATCATTTCGACGAGCCGGTCCAAAATCGTCTCGTGGGCTTTCGTGAAACCGCGTGAATGCGGAGAGAAAACCTCCAGCAAGCCGACGACCCTCAAATCGGACACGATGGGAGCGGCTATGAGCGAGCCTATGCCCAGTGCGCGACTGACTTCCGGATCGATACGCGGGTCGTTTCCCGTGTCCTCGCACGAGACGAGGCGGCCACTGCGAACGCATTCTCCAGAGAGCCCTCGTTGTACGTCCACGGGAGCTCCCAGCGGCGGAGTTGGCTCGCCAGCTCGCGCCCGGCAGATCATCTTGTCATCCGTGAGAAACGCCAGGGCCGCGTCACGGGCTCCAGTGAGGCTCAAGGCGCACTCGGTGATCAGCTGCAAAACCTTGCGGCGAACTGCTTGGAGCGAAGAGAGCATTTCGCTTCGATCGGGCATTGCTACGACATCAGGGGGTCCAATGACCGTCATCGGCGATCTGCGAGTGCTCCGATACATAGTTGTAACCTTATTAGCCGGAATTTCCTTTTGGACCTAGAAAATGATGGGTGATTGTAACGCATCCGGCCTGTGCACGACAGTGTGCACCAATTTTCATCTGGAGTACGGCAAAGCGGCATGCGATCCGTACCAGTCGGCTACGGAGCAATCGGTAAACAAAAGAAGTAATCCGACTCAGGGATTGTCTGACTGTTTAAACAAACCACCCGTACCTCCCGATCGAAAGCTGTTTGGAAGCTGAAAATCACAGTTCAATAAAGGTGACATTGTTCATGTTGGTGCAGACGCTCGGCTAGCCCAGCAGAGAGACCTGCAAGACAAAACCTCATCGCCGTGAAGTCCTCTTCCCAAGATTGACCTTGAGACGGCCTCGTGGATATCTGGATCGCCAAAGAACCGGACCGCGAGGTCGCCTCGCTACAACGCCAGTGCGCATCACGGCTTGCGATTGTGCTTGCAGTTCCTCACCAATTGCAATATATTCTGACTAGTCAGACTAGTATCAGGACTGGAGCGATGTCGAAACCGAGAGCCACTCCGAAGAAAGCGCGCCGCGGTAAGACTGCGGATAAGCAACTGGCGCCGTGCTGGCAACTGCAAACGGCAAAGGCCCGCTTCAGCGAAGTCTTCCGCCGTGCCCGCTCCGAGGGACCGCAGTGGATCACGCGCCAGGACCGAGAGGCTGTTGTCATGCTGCCCGCGGAAGAGTTCGAACGACTCACCGGGCGTGCTAAGCAGCCACGGAGCCTCGCCAAGTTCTTTGCTGAATCGCCTCTGGCAAAGGTGCCCATCGATCTGGAGAGGACGCCGGACTACGGCCGGATGGTTGACTTGTGAGTGGATTCCTGCTCGACACCAATGTTATTTCCGAGCTCGTGAAGCCCAGACCTGAGCCCGCGGTTACGAAGTGGATCGATGCCACTGATGAAAACCTTCTCTGCCTGAGCGTGCTCACCTTCGGTGAGATTCGCAAGGGCATCGCTTCCCTGCCTGATGCGTCTTCTCGCCGTGTCTCTCTGGAAACATGGCTGGACTACGAGCTCGCTCTGCGGTTTGTGGGCCGCATTCTGGCCATTGATCAAGCGGTCGCCGATCGCTGGGGCGGGATTACGGCGATGGCACTCGCCGCGAAGTCCCCGCTGCCCGTAATTGACGGCCTTCTTGCCGCTACCGCCCTGCAGCACAACCTTACATTGGTCACACGCAACACCCGCGACGTGGCGATTACGAGAGTCTCAGTATTCAACCCCTGGCCATCGTAAACGCAGCCCAGTGCTGCGCCCATGTCGAAGTTTCTCATCCCACTCTTCTGACGCACGCCCTGAATAGGACGATGTCGGAGATGCCGCCGGCGCCTTTTGGGCAACCAGCCCTACAGTTACCACTCCCTTTTCCACGGTGTCCGTTAGAATGTTTTCTGGCGAATAAACAGCGAACACGCCGCCTTGGGAGGAACAGCTAATGGCTCCACAGCTGGATGACAAGAGTCGGTCCGAGAAGAGGCCTGTATCGGTCCGCAAAGTTGAAGCTAATCGCCAGAACGCGCTGAAATCGACCGGTCCCAAGACGCCGAGAGGCAAGGCGTACTCGAATGAACGCCTCTAGTCCGCCTTATTCATGAAGAGTAACACAGCGAAGAGTTTTTTGAATTTTTTTGGGGCGGGCGAGAGCATATGCAACAAGGGTGGGCAGTGGCCGCACTTACTTCTATGTTGTGACCGCCCTGGATCAAGCCGGCCGTGAGAGCAGGTTCTCCGGCGAACTGCAAGCCACGGTTCCCCGAGTTGGCGGGCCGTAGAGTTAGCGGTCAAGAGTTAGCGGGCCACAAGTTAGTCGGCCATGCTGACCGCGACGATTACTGATTCGGAATGACCGCCGTAGCTTGGTTCGAGTAGCCGCTCTCCTCCGAGCTGGCATTCACGGCCATCGCTACGTAGTAGTAAGTCTGGCCGGAGACGACCGTGCTGTCGGTGTATGCGGTGGTACTGTCGAGCGAAGTGTTGATCATCGTGTACGGGCCCCCCGACACGGTGCCGCGGTAGATGTTGTAGCCGACGGCGCTCGTCGAGGCGGTCCAGGTGAGATCCACGGTGTGCTGAGTCGCCGCCGTTCCCGTGCCAGTCATCGATTGCACGGCGGGCGAGTTCGAGGCGTTGCTCGAGAACGACAAAGAAGCCGAAGTGGCTCCACTCGTCTGCGGTGTGAACGTGACGATGAAAGGAGTGGATTGACCGGCGGTGAGTGTTGCCGGCAACGAAATTCCGGAGAGCACAAACTCACGGTTGTTAAGACCTGCCGATGTAACCGTGACCGAGGCGCTGCTGGCGGTCAGGCTGCCATTGAGCGCCGAACTCGACCCGACAACCACGTTGCCAAAGCTGAAACTGGTTGGAGATACCGCCACCTGACCTGCGGCCGGTGCAACCACCGTGATGCTCGCACTTGCAGACTCGGTGCTGTCGGCCTGACTTGTAGCAACTACAATGTCGGTTTCGACAGCCTGCGGAGCTGTGTACAGTCCGGACTGCGTGATCGTTCCGGTGCCATGTGTGACGGCCCAGGTTACAGCCGTGTTGCTGGTCCCCGACACGTAGGCGGTAAATTGTTGCTGGCCTCCGCTTTGAAGACTCGCCGTGCCGGGCGAAACTGAAATCGACATTTGACTCGGCTGCGATACCGTAATAACAGCAGAGGCCGATTTGCTTGAATCTGTTACGCTGGTAGCAGTTAGTGTATAAGTACCTGCCGAGGACGGCGCGGTGTACTGACCGCCGCTGGTTACTGTTCCGCCTGAGGCCGTCCACGTCATAGCCTTATTATGTGTTCCCCTCACCGTCGCCGTAAACTGAGTTTGCTGACCAGCCTGCAAAGAAGCAGTACTGGGAGACACGGTCACGGACACATTATCGGCGCGCCCCGAGGAGCTGTCCGGGTTCCCAGAGTAACTTGCGTAGACCGCCGCCCAGACCGATGCGGCAGTATTGGAGCTGTCAAGAAACAGTGAATGAGAATTGACGTGACCAGAGGAACTCGCCGTCACCGGAAATGCCTCTGCCATTCCGCTCTTGTTGTTATCGAGCGAATTCTGTATCTGCGGAGCACTTAGGAGAATTGTCTGGGTCTCTCCAAGAGCAGTTATTGACAAGACGAACAGTATGATGACGCACCAAATGAGCTGGTCTATCGAGCGGTTGGGGGAGTTCATAAGACCGACCATGGGGGGAATGGGCCCTTTCTCCGTGAGAATTAAATCGGAACATGAAGATCATGGTTCCTGTATCGCACATCAGGAGCAGGAAAGAAAAACACGTTAGTACACGTCCGACTACAAGTTAAATAGAATCAACTGGTTGGGCTCGAGTAAGTAGTCCTGGAATGAAGATGCTTTGAGTGCCCGTAAAATGGACACCTTCTCGAAAAGCGTGACGCTGAGAATTTGGTAAAGACTTGCCCGCAATCGCAAACGCTTGCGGACGATCGCCACCAGCACGTAAACCGAGACCGCAATCCAGATCTAAGTCCTTACTGCGTTGTCGTTGGTGCCGAAAAGGATTTGAGTCGCAGATGCTGTTTGATCCAGCGGAAAAAACCACGTTGCACAATGGAAGTGCTGCCCGTCCCGGCGCGCGATCTTCGCCAGTCCAGCCCCTTTGTCCATCCTACCTCCTTCAGATCCTTCCGCGCTTGCGGCGGCAGGTGCTCGTGGATGGACATCAGGTAGTACCCCTTCCTTCGCGATTCCCGGAACCGCCTTGCCAGGAAGTCGTCAAACGAACTCACGTTCTCCAGCCTCCAGTATTGCCCCGCCCTGCACCTCGCAGAGATACCTGCCAAGCTCGACGAAATGGGTGTTGCGCTCCATCTCTTTCTGACTTTTCCACGCCAAGATCTCGTCGATCTTGGTGAGGACAAACAGTGCACTAGTGGCTTGTCGCAGAGTAACCATTACTAGACTGTTAGCATCAAAGCTGTCATGGCCACTGGCAGTGAAATCTTACTCTCCAAACAACAGCAGTCCGATCTAACAGGTTGCGGAAAAACTCGATTTGAAGATTTGAAGCGGACGGAGTACCCCGAAACTCTCTTGTTTCCACAGCACAACCTGATAAGAAGAAAGCATGCGTGGAAAAGACGAGCAGCAGTTGGATGTGT